>Ga0209437_100166_pt1 | contig 144787 bp, 140 predicted proteins | sample AraplaL_Cvi_mTSA_FD_184266 | JGI IMG/M metagenome (GOLD analysis project Ga0209437, IMG submission 184266) | Arabidopsis root microbial communities from the University of North Carolina, USA - plate scrape CL_Cvi_mTSA (SPAdes) (version 2) | ecosystem: Host-associated > Plants > Roots >...
ATGATCAGCAACAAGCCCATCAGGACCAGGAAGCCGGCGAGCAGGCCGGTGGCGTTGAGCAGCACGTGCGGATAGCCGAGGTCGCGCACGTCGATGAAGGGATAAGGATAGAACCCGGAACTGCCGCCACGCCACAACGTAATACTCAGGTAACCCAGCGGGTAAACGAGCCATAGCAGGCCTTTCTTCAGGCTGGGCTCGAAGCGCGGCACGAAAAAGATCCAGTAGACCAGCGCCAGCAGCGGCGTCACCGTATGCAGGCTTTCGTTGACCAGCGCGCGGAAGCCGGTCGGTTGCCACAGTTGGCGCAGCAGGAGGTTGTAGGCAATGCCGACGAAGATCATATACGCCACCACCGCCGTAATGACTTGCGGCTTGCGGAAGAAACGGCTGACCGGATTCGCGCCGGCCACCGCAAGCGCGGAAAAGCTTGCTGCGCTCAGCAGGATAGTCAGGTTGGTCAGATAACTCGTCAAACGCGAGACGCCGTCCATGACCGTCATGCCCCGGTCGAGCAGGCGATCGATGGTGATGTCGGTCTGGGCGCTGAGTGCAAACCAGCTGATCACGGCGATCAGCAGGGCGAGCATGCAGGAGAGAGTAGTCAGTTGCCGGTCGGGGAAGATCTCGGCGGACAAGGTCGGTTGGTTCTCTGGCGTGGACATCGGCGTGGCGGCGGACTGGTGTGGATAAGAAAAAGGCGTTCAGTCCGGTGACGGCATGCCGAAGCTATCAAACGTAGAGCCTCAGAAATCCTTCACCGGAACCTGGATATTGACCGCCGCAACGAAAACATTGTTCCTGGCCGCTGCATCTGTCTGTTTTTCCGCCAGTTCAGCCGCCTCAATGAAGATGAAGTCTTCGTTGCTGTCCGGGACGAGATTTATCGCCTGCAACAACCGGAACAGCAGCGACGCCCCAATGGGCAGTGCAATAGCGCCAATGATAATCCACATGATCCTCTCCTTGTTTAGCACGGTAGTGCGAAATTTGAATAAAAATAAGCAAACAAAATCCCTGCATGCGGCGCCTGCAATGCCGGCGCTGCAGCAACCCTGCGGTCTCAGCCGTGATAGTTGAAACTGCGGTAAGTCGAAATCAGCCGGTCGTAAGCAGTTTGCACCCGCACCAGCGCCTGCGGATCGCGCAGGAAACGTGCATCGTGCATCAGCCCTACCATCAGGCAATACAACTCGAACACCAGTTGCTGCGGATCGGTGTCCGGGCGCAGCTGGCCTTCTTCCAGCGCCTGCTCGATGGTCCGGTGCAGCATGCCGCGCCATTGCAGGATGTTCTTCTTGATGCGGTCGCGCATCGGGCTGTCGACCACGTCGTCGTATTCGAAAGCGCCGGCGATGTACAGGCAGCTGACGTCGTTGTTGGTGCGCTGCAGCCAGTTGCGGATCATTTTGTTCAGACGCGGCAGGCCGCGCGGCAATGCCATCGCCGGCTTGAAAATCTCTTCCACGAAACGGCGGTCGAACTCGTCCAGCACCGCCTGCTGCAAGGCTTCGCGCGAGCCGACGCGCGAAAACACGCCGCTCTTGCTGATGTTGAGCCGCTTGGCGACTTCGCCCAAGGACAGCGACTCGAGCCCTTCGTTGGCCGCCATTTCAAGGGCGGTGTCGACGATCGCGGCCAGGGTCAGTTCGCTTTTGGCGGTACGGGTGATGACGGTATCCATGGGCGTCAATTTAGCACAGTAGTGCGAAATGTAAACCGCTTTTTGCCGCGATCGTAAAAGTACCGTAGACAAGCAAAGGCAAAACGACGAAATAATGCCGATAGGAAATTTTTTGCGATTTAGCGTTAGCCCGGCAGCAACGTCCGCAAGGCTGCGGAGGTCTCCGCATTGGCCGGGAAAAAACATTCCATCGCCAGTTCCGACAAGGTGATATCGACCGGCGTGCCGAAGATGGTGGTGGTGCTGAAGAAGGACAGCGTACCTTGCGCCGTCGCCAGCTGGAACGGTACCGCCACGGCCGCATAAGGCGAGGACGGATGCTCATCGGAGCCTGCTTCGGCAGGTTCCGGGTAGCTTTGAAGTTCCTTCATCAGGTCGATCAGCACCGGATCGGCGCTCAGGGCGATCTGCTGGCGCAGCCGATCGAGCATGTGGCGGCGCCATTCGGGGAAATTGACAATGCGCGGCGCCAATCCTTGCGGATGCAGGCTCAGGCGCATCACATTGACCGGCGCGGCCAGCAGTTCCGGCGCCACGTCGGTCAGCAGCAGCGGGATGACGCGATTGGCCGACACCAGGTTCCAGTGGCGATCAATCGCCAGCGCGGGAAACGGTTCGTGGCCGGTCAGGATCTGCTCGATCGCCGCGCGTGCCGCCTGCAGCGCCGGATCGTCCAGCGCACGCTCTGGAAACAAGGGCGCGAAGCCGCCCGCCATCAGCAAGGCATTGCGTTCGCGCAGCGGAATCTCGAGCCGCTCGGCTAGCCGCAACAGCATTTCACGGCTCGGTTGCGAGCGTCCGGTTTCGAGGAAGCTCAAATGGCGCGTCGAAATCTCTGCCTCGCAGGCCAGGTCGAGCTGGCTCATGCGACGACGCAGGCGCCATTCGCGCAGCAGGTCGCTGGCGCTGCGTGCAGTCGCGCGGGGCGGCGGGGAGGCAGGGGTGGGTGTCGTGATCATGAGGCGATCATAGCGTATCGTCCGGCTTCCTCACATTACCTCCGACGTAATTGCCGGAGCTATGTAGGGCGGGCAAAGATGCGTCTGACGTTGCCCCGAAAGTGCCGGGCGGCGATCAGTTGATATGCCATCTTACTCACCGCAAGGAGCCAAACATGACAGACCTGAACAACGAACACATGAATAACCTGGTCGACCTCTACATCGCCATCTGGAACGAACCCGACGCCGCGCGCCGCGCCGGCCTGATCGGCGACCTCTGGACTGCAGACGCCAGCTACCGCGATCCGTTGATGCAAGGCGACGGTCACGCCGCCATCTCGCAATTGGTGGCGGCGGTGCACGAGCGCTTCCCGGGTTTCCGCTTCAGCCGCCTTGGCGAGCCCGACTTCCACGGCGAGCATCTGCGCTTTTCGTGGGCGCTGGGACTGGACGGCGAAGAAGCCATGATCAAGGGCACCGATTACGCCGTCCTGCAGGAAGGACGCCTGCGCAGCGTGACCGGTTTCCTCGATCAGGTGCCGGCCTGATGTTGGCCGGCCGCCGACGGGTTATTGCGCGTTCAGGATGCGCTCAACCCGCTCGGCGCTGGCCGGATGGCTGGACAGGTAAGGCGGCATGCCGCCGCCTGCCGCTTCCTTCTCGCCGAGCTTCTCGAACACGTAAGCCAGTTTCTTGCGGCTGATGCCATTGGCCTTGAACAGCTCCACGGCATAGTCGTCGGCTTCGCGTTCGACGTCGCGGGAATACTTCATGTCCAGCAGCACCGTCGGAATATTGGCGATCACCGCCGAGACGTCGCCGAACAGCGCCGTTGCGGCCGCGCCGATGGCCGAACTCTGAATCAGGCGGCGCATCAGGTGGCGCCGGTGCACATGGCCCAGTTCATGCGCGAGTACGCCCATGACGGCGTCGTCGTCGTCCAGCAGCGTGACGATCTCGTCGGTCAGTACGATCTGGCCCGACGGCAGCGCCAATGCATTTGGCCCGATGCGGCTCTTGCGGAACACGATCTCATAGTGAGGCACGCCTTCGACCTCCGCCGTCAGCGCGCGAAAGCGCGTGGCGATGGCGGTGCGCCGCGCGGCCGGCAACTGCGTCGGCAGCAAGATATGGCCGTCGAGGAAGTCCAGCGCGCCATCGCCGATGCGCTGTTCGACGCTGACGGGCAGCGAGCGCGCAATGACCTCCGCCGCCAGCGGCAACAGATACAGGTAACCGAGCACCAGCACCGCCGCCAGCGTCGCTGCCGCGGCCAGCGTGGCGCGCCAGTTCTGCTGCATGCGCACCACCAGCGAATCGCGATGCGCGGTGGCTTGCAGCAGGCTGGTGAAAGCGGCGTTGTCCTGAATTTCCAGATAAGCGCCGTCGGGATAGGTCACCTTGCGGGCCGCCCGGTTGAGCCGCTCGGACACGCGCAATTGCGTGATCGGGCAGGTCCGCTCGGCCTCGCCGCTGATGGTGGCGATGCCATCGGCCACGTCCAGCGTGACCGCGTGGCGACGCGAGGTCTTGCCGTCGAAATAGAACGCTACGACCTGCATTGCGGCGCTCAAAGCGAGAGATCGAAGTCGAGCAGGTCGCTCAGGCCTTCACCGGCCGCGGAACCTTGCGCAGCATTGTCGGCGATGAACTCGTCGAGATTGCCGGCCGCATGCAGGCTCATCGATTCGATCTTGTAACGCAGCGCGCGGATCTGCGCGAACGGCGTGAACAATCCCAGCGTCACCACGATGCCGAGGATGTTGGTGAAGGCGATAAACATCATGCGCGGCCAGCGCATCGCGCTATGGAAACGGTGTTCGCCGAGCCGGGTATGGTTCCAGATCAGGTTTTGCAGCAGCGTCAGGAACAGCGGATACATCAGGAAGGTCCAGGCATACAGCGCAAAGAACAGCAGCATGAACGAAAACACGCTGTGCGCGCCGAACTCCCGGCCTGCGGCAATCATCGCGGTGCCGCCCAGCGCCACCACGATCGCGATGAAGCCTGCCAGGTAAATGCCGAAGCCGATCAGGTAAGTCTTGTAGAAACTGCCGACCGAGCCGTCGAACGAAAAATGGCTGGCGCCGAAGCGCGACTCATTGTGCTGGAAGCGCTTGATGCGCTGGTGCGTGAACGGCGTCAGCAGGTACAGCGTCAGCACGGTGAGGATGGGTAGCAACAGATATGCCTTGTAAGCGCCGCCCGCATTACCGCGAAAACCGAAGCGGATGCCGCGGTAACTGGAGTTGTACAGCTTGAACTGCAGGCTGCGCCAGATCAGCCAAGGCACCGCCAGCGCAAACAGCAGCAGCGCGATGATGCCCAGCAGCGGGTTGTAGTTGAACGCGAACTGATAACCGAACAGCAGCACCACCGCGACGATGCGGCCCTTGAGGATGGCGATGGGATTGCCGTGATATTCGAAGCTGGTACCGGCCACCGTCGTATTGTCATAAAAATAACGCAGGCGACGCACTTTGGCCCACGCCGAGTAAATGCCGAAGGTGACCACCGACAGCAGCAGATTGACTATCCATATGCGGAAATACTCGGAGCCGCGTCCGCTGAACGAAAACGCTTCCGTCGACGGCCCGGTCTGAGCCGGCAGCAGCGAGGCAAAGCTGATCGGTTGGTTGGGCTCAGGCTGCCCCGGCGGATCGAAAGTGTCGCTCATGTTTACCCCGTTCGTTGTTATGGAAATAGCTGTACGACGTGAGCAGTGAACCGGCGCGTCGTTGAGTGCGGCAAAGAATCTCTTGCGGCATGCAAAAAGTCAAGCCGTTGCCTGATCGAGGTCGGTGACGTCGACGACATCGAGATAAAAAAAGAAGACGAGAAATAAAAATAAAAAGTAGAAAAAACAGTCTCGGAAAAATGTAACTTCCAATGCGACTGTCATTCTTCGCGCGTTGGAAAAAGGATGGTGTCGCCGATTGGCGACACCATCTCCATCGTAAAAAAATATCGTCTTCTCATAGGGAAAACACGCATCGGAGATGATGCTGCGCGCAGCGATATTTGCGTGTCGCGAAAATTTTATACGGATAAAAAATCCGCTGTGAGATTTCAACTGCGCGGATGTTCCGCAATCTCATTCCTCTGTTACAAAATTCTCGTGAACTTTCTATTTCGTGATGTGCCGAATCGCCTGAGATCGCTGCACCACTCATGTCGTGAAAACGCAAACGGCATCAGCATTACAGCGATCTCATCCTCCGCGGAGGACAGCGTTCATCATCGCGTCGAAACAGTGCGCCACCATATGAAGATCATGTCCCCGATTTGTTTTATCAGTGCCACGTCTTGCACCGCACATCTATCTTCAGGAGATACCATGCTTCGCTCAGAAACCCTCTTTGGCAAACGAGAAACCAATTCGCCAAATTCCCCTTTCAGCGCCAACAACAACTTGACGCAACCGGGCGTATCCAATGTGTCCAAGACGGCTACTCCGACTTCCACTTCTGCTTCCGGCTCGCAGCCGAACAACAGCTCCGGTTCCAATGAAATGGGCAGCAAGCTGATCGTCGGTCCCAACATCAAATTGAAAGGCGTCGAAATCAACGATTGCGACACCCTCGTTGTTGAAGGTCGTGTTGAAGCGACGATGGATTCACGCGTGATTCAGATCGCTGAAAAGGGTGCCTTCAAGGGTTCGGCAGAAATCGACCTGGCCGAAATTCGCGGCGACTTCGATGGTGATCTGACGGTTCGCCAGAAACTGGTGATCTATGCCAGCGGCCGCGTCTCGGGCAAGATCCGTTACGGCAAACTGGTGATCGAAGAAGGCGGTCAGATCAGCGGCGATGTCCAGGTCGGCGGCAGCGCCGAACAGCGTGAACTGTTGCAGGCCAAAACTGCTTAAGTAGCCTCACCGACTTCATGTAATCGCCTTAACCGGCGACTGACAGCTGCTTGCCGCAGGTGCGGCAGCGGCATGTCCGTGCGTGATCGGAGTGGTGAACGCGCTGCAGACAGCGTGATGCTTTCCGGAATGTTTTGGAAGTCCGGTTAAGCTGCTCGCCCGTTTTTAGCGGTTTTTAATGGTTTTTTCATGCTTTCCAGACCCCTGATGCGGGTTTGGAGCTTTGTGCGCGTGCGCCGGGCATGCGACAATAGCGACTTTTCGCCATTCGGCTGCATTCCTGAGGCCTTTTCGGGAGTGGCGGCAGGCGACAGTGCTTTCAAGATCGACTATGACTCACCCGGAATACATCCTCACCATCTCCTGTATCGACCAGCGTGGCATCGTCCATCGCGTGTCGGGCTTTCTCGCCGATCACGGCTGCAACATCATCGATTCCGCCCAGTTTGGCGACGCCCAGTCGAAATTGTTCTTCATGCGCGTGCATTTCGCATCGGAAGACGCCGCGATCAGCGACGAGACGCTGCGCGCCGATTTTGCACTGCTGGGCGCTTCGCTCAACATGGACTGGGAATTGCACGACGCCGCCGCCAAGCCGCGCGTACTGCTGATGGTGTCGAAGATCGGCCATTGCCTCAACGACCTGCTGTTCCGCTACAAGAGCGGCCTGTTGCCGGTGGAAATCCCGGCCATCGTGTCCAATCACACCGATTTCTACCAACTGGCGGCAAGTTACAACATCCCCTTCCACCATCTGCCTTTGGCGGCCGGTGCCTCGGAAGAGGCCAAGCTGGCGCAGGAAGCGCGCATCCTGGAAATCGTCGAGCACAACCAGATCGATCTGGTGGTGCTGGCGCGTTACATGCAGATCCTGTCGCCGTCGATGTGCGCCGCGCTCAAGGGCCGCGCCATCAACATCCATCATTCTTTCCTGCCCAGCTTCAAGGGCGCCAAACCGTATTACCAGGCGCATGACCGCGGCGTGAAGCTGATCGGCGCCACCGCCCATTTCGTCACCAGCGACCTCGACGAAGGCCCGATCATCGAGCAGGGCGTCGAGCGCGTGGACCATTCCATGGGTCCGGATACGCTGACCGCCATCGGTCGCGACATCGAATCGGTGGTGCTGGCGCGCGCCGTCAAATGGTTCACGGAACACCGCATCCTGCTCAACGGCCACAAGACGGTGATCTTCAACTGATCCGGTCTTGTTGACCACACAAACAAAAACGCCGGTGCAGAAGATCTGCACCGGCGTTTTTCATTGGGGCCGCACCGGGCGAATCTGCCTGCCGGTGGCGTTGCTCGGGTGATTCAGCGATAATGCGCGGGAAGCAAGAATCTAGCGTTTTTTCGATGATTTTTCGATATTAGTTTCGCGTTATCTTTCGCATCATCTTTTACCTTATCAAGAGAGCCCCGCCAGCATGAAAAATTGGACGATCAAACAGCGAATCCTCGGCAGCTTTGCGGTCATCCTGATCCTGATGGCGGTCATGGCCGGAATCGCCTACACAAGGCTGGCCAAGATCGACGACGAGGCCACCAGCCTGCGCCAGGACTCCACTCCGGGCCTGTATTACAGCACAATGATCAACGCCGCCTGGTATGAAAACCTGCTGCTGGGCCAGCAAATCTCCCAGGTAGACGGGACGGAAGCAACGCGCCAGGCCGACATCGCGCTGCTGCGCGCCAATTCCGAGCGCCTCAATCATCTGCAGGAAGAATACGAAAAGACCATCTTCAATGCGCGCGACCGCGCCTTGTTCGACCAGTTCAAGCAGGCACGCATGGCGTACCGCCAGATTCAGCAGGATATCCTGCGCATGGACTTGTCCAGCCCCAATCCGGATGTTCACAAGATCGTGTCCGACCAGTTGCGCCCGGCCTGGCGCACCGGCTATGCGCTGACGCAGAAGATGGTGGAGATCAACAAGACCATCTCCGACGATTCGGCGCAACGCATTACCGACGCCGTCACCCAGGCCAAGACCAGCATGCTGATCGCAGTGATTGCCGCGCTGGCGGCCGCGGTGGTGTGCGGCTACTTCCTGCTGCGCGCGATCACCGGTCCGATGCAACGCCTGATGGGCATCCTCGACGTGATGCGCGCCGGCGATTTTTCCCAGCGCCTGTACTTCGAGCGCCGCGACGAGTTTTCGCATCTGGCGGCGGGCTTCAACCGCATGACCGACGAGTTGACCGCGCTGGTCGGCCAGGCGCAGAAATCCTCGGCGCAGGTGTCGACCTCGGTCACGGAAATCGCCGCGACCTCGCGCCAGCAGCAGGCTACCGCGTCCGAGACGGCCGCCACCACCACGGAGATCGGCGTCACCTCGCGTGAAATCTTCGCCACCTCGCGCGACCTGGTGCGCACCATGAACGAAGTCTCGCTGGTGTCGGAGCAGGCCGCGACGCTGGCCGGCAGCGGCCAGAGCGGCCTGACACGGATGGAAGACACCATGCAGGACGTCATGGAAGCGGCAGGCTCGGTCAGCGGCAAGCTGGCCATCCTCAACGAAAAGGCCGGCAACATCAACCAGGTCGTCACCACCATCACCAAGGTCGCCGACCAGACCAACCTGCTGTCGCTGAATGCCGCAATCGAAGCTGAAAAGGCCGGCGAATACGGCCGTGGCTTCTCGGTCGTGGCAACCGAAATCCGCCGCCTTGCCGACCAGACCGCAGTGGCCACTTACGACATCGAACTGATGGTCAAGGAAATCCAGTCCGCCGTCGCCGCCGGCGTCATGGGTATGGACAAGTTCTCCGACCAGGTGCGTCGCGGCATGGCCGAAGTGCAGCAGGTCGGTACCCAACTGTCGCAGATCATCGCCCAGGTGCAGGCGCTGGCGCCGCGCTTCCAGGCGGTCAACGAAGGCATGCAGGCGCAGGCCAACAGCGCCGAACAGATCAACCAGGCGCTGCTGCAACTGAGCGAAGCGGCCCAGCAGACGGTCGAGTCGCTGCAGCAATCGAGCCAGGCCATCGACGAACTGAACCTGGTGTCGAACGGCTTGCGCAATGGCGTCTCGCGCTTCAAGGTATCGGCCTGAGCGGCCGGCCATGCTGTTCCTGATTTTCCAGATCGGCAATGAGCGCTACGCGCTCGACGCCACCCAGGTGGCGGTGGTGTTGCCGCCGGCGCCGTGCAAGCAAGTGCCGGAGGCACCGCCGCGGGTGCGCGGCATCTTCAGCCACGGCGGTCGCAACGTGCCGGTGCTGGACGTCAGCATGCTGGCGCTCGGCACGCCTGCCGCCGCGCGGCTGAGCACGCGGCTGGTACTGGTTCATTACACACCTCAGGGGAGAGAGCCGCAACTGCTGGGGCTGATCGTCGAGCGCGCCACCGATACGCTGCGCTGCGAAGCGTCCGATTTCACCGGCTCAGGCCTGGTGCACGACAATGCACGCTACCTCGGCCCTGTCATGCGCCACGGCGACGGCCTGATCCAATGGGTCAGGGTTGCCGACATGCTCGATGCCGACGTACAGGCCTTGCTGTTTCCCGAGGAGAGCCCGGCATGAGCGTCAATGCTTCCCCGATTTCTCCCGGTTATCACGCGGCCGTCGAGCCGATTGCGGCCATGCTCAAGCAGCACATGGGGCTGGATATCGCCTCGGTCGGCAGCACGCTGATCGAGCGCGGCGTGCGCGAGCGCATGAATGTGCTGGGGCTGGCGGACATGACCGGCTACCTCCACGTCCTGCAATCCGGCGTGGGCGAACTGCAGGAGCTCATCGAACTCGTGGTGGTGCCGGAGACGTGGTTCTTCAGGGACCGCGAAGCGATCCTGGCCGTGGCGCGCCTGGCCCGCGACAAAATCATTCGCGCGCCCAGCGCTACCGTGCGCATCCTGAGCCTGCCGTGTTCTACCGGCGAAGAACCGTATTCCATCGCCATGGCGTTGCTCGAAGCAGGCGTGCCGCCCGCGCAATTCCGCATCGACGGCGTCGACATTTGCCATCGTTCGCTGGCCGCTGCGCAGCGCGCGGTCTATGGGCGCAACTCGTTCCGCGGCAAACAGCTTGAGTATCGCGAACGCCATTTCACCAGCGGCCATGAGGGTGTCGGCCAGCACGACTGGGCGCTTGCCGACGATGTCCGGCAGCAAGTCAGTTTCCGCTTCGGCAACATGCTGGCGGCCGATTTCATGCGCAATGAAGCGCCTTACGATTTCATCTTTTGCCGCAACGTGTTGATCTATTTCGACCGCGACGTACAGATACAGGCGGTACAGGTGCTGGAACGCCTGCTTGATCGCGACGGCTGCATTTTCGTCGGCCCGGCAGAGGCCGGATTGCTGCTCAAGCCGCATATCGAATCGATCGGCATTCCGCTCAGTTTTGGCTTCCGTCGCAAGAAGGTGGGCGATCGCATTGCGCTGCCGCCGCCGAAGATCGTGGCGCCGATCGCGCGAATCGCCCCCGAACCTCCTCCACCGCTGCGCCTACGGGCCGCACCCGCTGCGCCCGTTGCACCGGTCCGTCAACGCCTCGTCGAAGCCGCGCCGTCAGTCGGATTGAAAGGCGACTTGCTTGCCCAGGCGCGCGCCTGCGCCGACCGCGGCGACCTGGCGCAAGCCGAGGCGCTGGTCGAGCAGCAGTTGCGCGCCGCCGGTCCCAATGCCGACGCTTATCATTTGCAAGGCCTGCTCAGCGACGCGCGCCAGGATGCCGGCGCCGCGCAGCAGCTCTACCGCAAGGCGATTTACCTGCAGCCCGATCACCGTGAAGCATTGCTGCACCTGGCCGCCTTGCTGGCAGCGCAAGGCGACGCAGCCGGCGCGCAGCGTTTGCAGGAACGCGCCGGGCGTGCCGAAAGCGCGCAATTGAAGAAGAACAATGAGGAGCGCTCGCATGTCTGATTTTGCGTCCTCGCCATTGACTGTGAATGCCGTGGAGATCGCCGTCGACGCCTGCTGGAACCGCATCGGCGTGCGCGGCGACAACAGCTGCGTGAAGCTCAAGGAATATTTCCGCTGCCTGAACTGCCCGACTTTCGCATCGGCTGCCTCGGCGCTGCTCGACCGACCGGCGTCCGACATGACTTCGGGGACGATGCCGTTTTCGTTCGCAGAGGAAAATGTGGCGCAAGCGCGTGGTCGAGGCGACGCCTCCGCCTCGATGCTGGTGTTTCGCGTGGGCGCCGAATGGCTGGCGTTCCCGACCGCCGCAGTGGTCGAAGTGATCGAGGCGCGCGCCGTCCACAGCTTGCCGGGCCAGGCCAATCCTGCCGTGCTCGGGCTGACCAACATCCGCGGCGCGCTCAAGATCTGCGTGTCGCTGGCGCGCATGCTCGGCATGGCCGATGCGCTCGCGGGCAAAACGGTGCAGCGACTGCTGGTGGTGGAGCATGAGCAACAAGTGCTGGTGTTCCCGGTCGATGAAGTCGCCGGCGTCTATGGTTACGCCGCCGACGCGGTGCAGGAGCCGCCGTCCACCATGGCCCATGCCGGCATGACATATACGCAAGCGCTGGTGGCCTGGCGCGACCGTCAACTCGGCCTGCTCGATTGCGGTTTGCTGTTTTATGCCTTGAATCGGAGCCTGACATGAGTTCCACCGATCTGCGGCAGATGACCATGCTGGAGTTGTTCCGGCACGAAGTGGAAAGCCAGGTGCAAGTGCTCAACGCCGGCTTGCTCGAACTTGAACGCCACGCCGGCGACATCGATCCCGAACAATTGGCTGAACCGCTGGAGGCCTGCATGCGTGCGGCCCATTCGCTCAAGGGCGCGGCGCGCATCATCACGCTCAACGCCGGTGTCAACGTCGCGCACGTGATGGAAGATTGCTTCGTGCTGGCGCAACAAGGGCAACTGGTCTTGGGCCGCAAACAGATCGACGCCTTGTTCAAGGGCGTCGACTTGCTGGTGCGCATCGCCAACGCGCCCGGTGATGACGAAACCTGGGGCGACAAGGAAGGCAAGCCCGAGATCGATGCCTTCATGCTGGCGCTCAGCGTCGCGATGACCGACAACGGCGATGACGAAGAAGCCGCGCCGGTGGTTGCAAGCGAGCCGGCAGTGGCGTCAACTCAAACCGTATTGATCGAATCCCGCGACAGCGCGCAGGCAAGCGTCGGCGGCGGTCGCTCGGTGCGCGTCTCGGCCGACAACCTCGACCGTCTGCTCAGTCTTAGCGGCGAATCGCTGGTGGAGTCGCGCCGCCTCAAACCGTTCGCTGCATCGATGTTGCGCGTCAAGCGGCTGCAGCGCGAAGCCGCGCAAGCGCTCGACATGTTGCAGCAAAAGATGAGCGCCGGCGGCGACGCCGCGCAAGTCGCGCTCAACGAAGTGCGCGCGCTGATGTTGCAGTCGCAGCACATGGTCGGCGATCAGCTGGCCGAACTCGAAATGTTCGATCGCCATTCCGTCAATCTGTCGCAGCGCCTCTACGAAGAAGCGCTGGCCTGCCGCATGCGGCCGTTCTCCGACGGCGCCGGCGCAGGCTCCGGCAATTACGCGCGCATGGTGCGCGACGTCGGCAATACGCTGGGCAAGTCGGTGCGCCTGGACATCGTCGGCAACGCCACCCAGATCGACCGCGACATCCTGGAAAAACTCGACGCCCCGATCGGGCACCTGCTGCGCAACGCCGTCGACCACGGCATCGAAGCGCCGCAGCAACGCCTGCAGGCCGGCAAGCCGGAGCAGGGCCGCATTACGCTGGAAGCCCGCCACAGCGCCGGCATGCTGCAGGTCAACGTCAGCGACGACGGCGCCGGTATCGACATGGAGCGACTGAGGCAGGCGATCGTCGCGCGCAAGCTGTCCACCGACGACATCGTCGCGCGCCTGAGTGAAACCGAGTTGCTGGAATTTCTGTTGCTGCCCGGCTTCAGCCTGCGCGACACGGTCACCGATATTTCCGGCCGCGGCGTCGGCCTCGACGTCGTCGCCGACATGCTCAAGCAGGTGCGCGGCACGGTACGCATCACCAGCACCGCCGGGCAGGGCACACGCTTCCAGCTGCAATTGCCGTTGACGCTGTCGGTGATCCGCAGCCTGCTGGTGAGCATCGACGGCGAGCCGTATGCGTTCCCGCTGGCCTACGTCAACCGTACGCTGGAGTTGCAGCGCGAAGAACTGGACGTGCTCGAGGGCTATCAGCATTTCAGTTTCGAAGGCCGCCAGATCGGTCTTGTCAGCGCCCACCAGATCCTGCAAAAGGGCGAGTTGCGCGGCAAGGGCGAGTCGGTCATGGTGGTCGTCATCGGCGACAACGAACACACGTATGGGGTGGCGGTGGATCGTTTCCTCGGCGAACGCATGCTGGTGGTGCAGGCGCTTGATGCGCGCCTGGGCAAGATTCCCAACGTGCAGGCCGGCGCCCTGATGGAAGATGGCGCACCGGTGCTGATCCTGGACGTGGCCGACATGCTGCGTTCGGTGGAAAAACTCAGCGTCGCCGGCCAACTCGAAAACGTCGGCCAGGCAACCGCCGACGAAGCCGGCGTAGCGCGCAAGAAAGTATTGGTGGTGGACGATTCGCTGACGGTGCGCGAACTGGAGCGCAAGCTGCTGAGCAACCGCGGCTATCAGGTCACCGTTGCCGTCGACGGCATGGACGGCTGGAACGCCGTGCGCACCGAACAATTCGACCTCGTCATCACCGACATCGACATGCCGCGCATGGACGGTATCGAGCTGGTCACACTGATCCGGCAGGCGTCGCACCTGCGCAGCCTGCCGGTGATGATCGTGTCGTACAAGGACCGTGAAGAAGATCGCCAGCGCGGCCTCGAAGCCGGCGCCGATCACTACTTCACCAAGAGCAGTTTCCACGACGAGACGCTGCTGCAGGCGGTGGTCGACCTGATCGGAGCGGCCTGATGAAGATCGCCATCGTCAACGACGTTTCCATGGTGGTCGAGATCCTGCGCCGCGTGTTGGCGGAGTGGCCCGAACACCAGTTATTGTGGGTGGCCCAGGACGGTGCGCAGGCGGTGGAGCTGTGCGCCTGGCAATTGCCGGACCTCATCCTGATGGACATCGTCATGCCCGGCATGGACGGCGTCGAAGCGACGCGCCGCATCATGCAGAAGACGCCGTGCCCGATCCTGATCGTCACCGCCGACATCGGCGCCTGCGCCGACAAGGTCTACCAGGCGCTCGGCTATGGTGCGCTCGATGCGGTCGATACCCCGGCGCTGTCGGGCAGCGACTGGCGCCAGGGTTCGGCCGTGCTGATGGAAAAGATCGCGCGCATCGGCCGCATGGAGCGCAAGCCGGCGACCTTGGCGGGCGCGCGGCCCAAGGTCGCGCTCAAGCGCGCGCCGGTGGCGCCGACCGCGTCCGACAAGCTGGTGGCGATAGGCGCATCGGCCGGCGGACCGGGCGCGCTGGCGGCTATTTTGCGCGAGCTGCCGGATACGTTTCCGGCCGCCATCGTGATCGTGCAGCACATTGACCCTGGTTTTGCCGGCGGCATGGCGGGCTGGTTGCAACAACAAAGCGGATTGAAGGTGAAGGTGGCGCAAGAGGGCGATCGTCCGCAATGCGGCATGGTGCTCATGGCCGGCACCAACCAGCACCTGCTGTTCCGGAATCGCGACAGCCTCGGCTATGTGCCGGAGTCGCCGGAGGACGTCTACCATCCTTCGATTGACGTGTTTTTCAACAGCGTGGTGCGGCAGTGGCGCGGCCAGGCTGTGGGTGTGTTGCTGACCGGCATGGGACGCGACGGCGCCGCCGGCCTCAAGGCCATCCGCGATGCCGGCTATCACACGATAGCCCAGGATCGCGAGAGCAGTTCCGTCTACGGCATGCCGAAGGCGGCTGCGGCGCTGGATGCCGCCACCGAAATTTTGCCGATAACTGACATCGCCAAGGCGCTGGTCAGTCAATTTACATGATGCAAAGGAAAGACAATATGGAGTCCCCGACTCTTACCGACAATGACCTCGGCATACATCTGCCGCCGGCCGATTACAAGATCATGGTGCTGCTGGTGGATGACCAGGCCATGGTAGGTGAAGCGATCCGGCGTGCGTTGTTGACCGAAGCCGACATCGATTTCCATTTCTGCTCGCGCGCCGAAGAAGCCCTGGGCATTGCTGAAAAGACCCAGCCTACGGTGATCCTGCAGGATCTGGTGATGCCGGGCGTCGACGGGCTCACGCTGGTGAAGCAGTACCGCGGCAGTGCGCTGACGATGGATATTCCCATCATCGTGCTGTCGAGCAAGGAAGACCCGCTGGTCAAACGCGACGCCTTCGCCACCGGCGTCAATGACTATATGGTGAAGCTGCCGGACACGATCGAACTGATCGCGCGCATCCGCTACCACTCGCGCTCGTACAACAACCAGCTGCAGCGCGACGCCGCCTACCGAGCTCTGCGCGAGAGCCAGCAGCAACTGCAGAAGAGCAATTTCGAACTGCAGCGCCTGACCAACACCGACGGCCTGACCAGCATCGCCAACCGGCGTTATTTCGACGATTACCTGAATGCAGAATGGAGGCGCGCCAAACGCGTGCAGCAAGAAATTTCGCTGCTGCTGATCGACGTCGACAACTTCAAGCTGTACAACGACAACTATGGTCACGTCGCCGGGGACCAGGTGCTCAAGAATGTCGCACGGGCGATGGAAGCCAGCGCGGTGCGCTCATCCGACCTCAGTGCACGCTACGGCGGCGAAGAGTTCGCCGTGATTCTGCCGGGCACCGACGCCGAAGGCGCGCGCGCCGCGGGCGAGAAACTGCGCGAGATGGTGGAGGCCCTGCACATCGGACATGCGCATTCGACTACAGGCGAATGGGTCACCGTCAGCATCGGCGCGGCGACGGTAATTCCCAAAGAGCAGACCCAGAACGATCTGATCCGCCTGGCGGACAAGCGCCTCTACAAAGCCAAGCAAAACGGCAAGAACTGCGTGATGTCGCAGGACGATTGAACGTCCCACGATATCACCGCAATTGATCACGACGGATACTGCTCGCGCATCACGCGCTTGTTGAGCTTGCCGACGCTGGTGCGCGCCAGTTCCTTGACGAACTCGATGCGGTCCGGCACGCCGTATTTCGAAATCACGCCGTCGTCTGCCGCGGCCAGCACCAGCTTGCGGATGTCGTCGGCGTCGATCTTGCCAGCTTGGTCGGCCTTGAGCACCACCAGCGCCACCGGGCGTTCGCCCCATTTCGCATCCTTCACGCCGATCACCGCGATCTCCGCCACGGCGGGATGACGCGCGATGATTTCTTCGATTTCCAGTGACGACACCCATTCGCCGCCGGTCTTGATCACATCCTTGATGCGGTCGGTGACCTGCAGGTAGCCGCGCGCATCGATGTTGCCGATGTCCTGGGTGTGCAGCCAGCCGCCTTCCCACAGGCCTTGCGATGCCTCAGGATTGTGCAGGTAGCCTTGCGTGAGCCACGGCGCGCGCACCACCACTTCGCCGGCACTCTTGCCGTCGTGCGGGCAGTCGTTCATGTCGGCGTCGACCGTGCGCAGCGCCACCAGCGGCAATGGGCGGCCGGTCTTCACGCGGATGGCAACGTCCTGTTCCGTGCCGAGTTCGGCGGTGGGCACGTGCGCCAGCGACAGGATCGGGCAGGTCTCGGACATGCCGTAGCCGGTGAATACATCGATGCCGCGCTCGCGCGCCGTCTGCGCCAAAGCGCTGGTCATGGCGGAGCCGCCGATGATCATTTTCCACTTCGACAAGTCGACGTCTTTTGCCGCAGGAGCGCTCAGCACCATGTGCAGGATGGTCGGCACGCAATGTGAGAAGGTGACCTTCTCCGTGTCAATCAGTTTGAGGATGGTGTCGGGCACGTAGCGTCCCGGATAGACCTGCTTGAGTCCCGCCATCGTGGCGACGTAGGGCAGGCCCCAGGCGTGCACGTGGAACATGGGCGTGAGCGGCATGTAGACGTCGTCTCGATGCAGGCGGCCTTGCTGCGGCGCCAGCGCAAGGCCGGCGGTCACCGCCAGCGTGTGCAGCACCAGTTGGCGATGGCTGAAATAGACGCCCTTGGGCAAGCCCGTGGTGCCGGTGGTGTAGAAGGTGGTGGCGCGCGCGTTCTCGTCGAAGTCGGGAAAGTCGCATTGCGGCGAAGCCTGCGCCAGCAAGTCCTCATACTCGCCCGCGAAGCCGGGGCCATTCGGTGCCGGGGTGCCGTCGTCGGTGATCAGCACGCAGCGCGTGAGCGTCTTGAGCTCGCCGCGGATCTGTTTGAGGATGGGCATGAAATCAGAATTCACCAGCAGCACGTCGGCCTGCGCATGGTTGAGCGTATAGGCGATCTGCTCCGGCGACAGGCGTACGTTGACGGTCTGCAGCACGCAGCCGAGCATCGGCACGGCGAAGAAGCATTCGAGATAGCGATGGCTGTCCCAGTCCATCACGGCGACGGTATTGCCGCGTTGCAGGCCGAGCTCGCGCAGCATGTTGCCGAGGCGCTGGATGCGAACATTGAGATCCGCGTAAGTATGGCGGCGCTGATTGTCGACGCCGTAGACGATCTCCTGATCGGGCGCGGTCGCCATGGAGGAGTGCAGCAAGTGCTTGATCAGCAGAGGGTAGCTGTAGGCTTCGGGCGTGGTGTCGATGATGTGGGCGCTCATGCGGTCTCCTGTCGTTGTTATGGCGGAGCGGCGACCGCATCGGTGCGGTCGCCGACCCTCTCGTCAGAGGGAAGATGATAGCCCGGTTTTCTGTCGGGAGTCTTACTGCTCCGGCTTGACCTCGATGGCGGTGATGGTCAGCGCGCCGTTATTCTTTTCAGCGGAGAACAGCACCTGATCGCCGGCTTTGACCTTGCTCAGGAAGTCCGGCGACGCCACCCGGAATACCATGGTCATGGGCGGCATCTCTAGATTGGGGATGTCGCCGTGGCGCAGGGTGATCTTGCCGGCTTCGGTATCGATTTTGCGAACTTCGCCGGCAACGCGCGGCGGGGATTCAGTTGTCGCAGCCGGAGCAGGCGCGAGAGTTTGCTGCGCCGCTGCAGAGGGCGATGCGCCGAGGCTTGTCGCCAACGCAAGCCAGGTCAGTAGCGGCGCGAAGGAAGTGAGGTATTTCATGATCATCCTTTCAACGATAGTCAGTGTTTGTGTGCAGTGCCGGTCACGGTCACGCTGCCTTTCATGCCGGCGTCGTAATGCCCCGGTTGCAGGCAGGCGAAGTTGACGACGCCGGTCTGGCTGAACTGCCAGAGCAGTTCGCCGCTCTGGCCGGGTGCAAGCGTGACCTGGTTGTCGTCGGCGTGTTCCATTTCAGGATTCTTCAACATGGCGGCGTAATGCGCCTTCAGTTGGGCATCGCTGCCGAATACCATTTCGTGCCTGATCTTTCCGCTGTTGGTGACGACGAATCGGATGGTGTCGCCGGCCTTGACCCGGATGGCATCGGGGGTGAAGCGCATGTTGTCGCTCATGTCCACTTTGATGGTGCGGGTGGCATTCGCCGCTACGCCGGGCTGCCCGATGTTGTCGTCGGCATGGGCGTCGTGATGGTGTGTGGATTGCATGGATTGTGCAAAGGCGCTGGTGGCGCCAATGGCGATGATGAATGTGGCGAAGATATGACGATGGTGCATGGTGTAACTCCTTGGTTAATGTTGGTGTGACCGACGGATCACGTTGACGGTGTTGTCATCCGCCCTGGCTGTTGGACCGGGGGCGGCGGCGGCGGGCTGGTTCGCGCCGCGCCATTCGTAAGCGACCGTGCCGGGCGGGGCCTGGTACCAGCCGGGATCGCGGTAGTCGTTGCGCGCCAGGTTCTTGCGCACCTTGACGACGCTGAACATGCCGCCCATTTCGAGCGAGCCGTAGGGCCCTGCGCCACCCATCATCGGCAGCGTGTTGTCGGGCAGCGGCATCTCCATGTCGCCCATCGAGCCGCCCTTATCGCCCATCACCATGTAGTCGGGAATGAGGCGGTTGATCTTTTTGGCCAGGTCGGCCTGCTCGACGCCGATCATGGTCGGCACGCCATGGCCCATGGCGTTCATGGTGTGATGGGACTTGTGGCAATGCAGCGCCCAGTCGCCTTCTTCGGTGGCGTCGAATTCGATGGCGCGCATCTGGCCGACCGCGATGTCGACGCTGACTTCGGGCCAGCGCGAAGCAGGCGGCGTCCAGCCGCCGTCGGTGCCGGTGACGACGAACTCATGGCCGTGCAGGTGGATGGGATGGTTGGTCATGGTCAGGTTGCCGACGCGGATGCGCACGCGGTCGTTCTGTCGCACCGGTAGCGCATCGATGCCGGGAAAAGCGCGGCTGTTCCAGGTCCACAGGTTGAAGTCGAGCATGGTGTTGATCTTGGGCGTGGCCGCACCCGGTTCGATGTCGTAGGCGTTGAGCAGGAACACGAAATCACGGTCCACACGCATGAAGCCGGGGTCCCTGGGATGCGTGATCCAGAAGCCCATCATGCCCATCGCCATCTGCACCATTTCATCGGCATGCGGGTGGTACATGAACGTGCCTGCGCGGCGCGCCGTGAATTCATAGACGAAGGTCTTGCCCGGCGGGATGCCAGGTTGCGTCAGGCCGGTGACGCCGTCCATGCCGTTGGGCAGGCGCTGGCCGTGCCAGTGCACCGAAGTGTGTTCCGGCAGCTTGTTGGTGACGAAGATGCGCACCCGGTCGCCTTCCACGACTTCGATGGTGGGACCGGGACTCTGGCCGTTGTAACCCCACAGGTTGGCTTTCATGCCGGGAGCGATTTCGCGTACCACCGGTTCGGCGACGAGGTGGAATTCCTTGACGCCGTTGTTCATGCGCCAGGGCAGCGACCAGCCGTTGAGAGTAACCACGGGATGGTAGGGACGGCCGTTGGGCGGTGTCAGCGGCGTTTGCGTGGCGGCGCTCTTTTGCACGGCGGCTTCGGGCAGCGAGGCGGCGCCGATGCGCGTGACGGCGGTGGCGCTCACTGCCAGCGCAGACCCCTGCAGGAAGGCGCGGCGGCTCAGTTTGTTGGCGACGTCAGTCATGTTTTTTTCCTTCGTTGTTGGTTGGCGTCGGGGCGATTTGTCCGCCCAGCGCCAGCTGCAAATCGCTGTCGGCGATCCAGTAGTCGCGCGCGGCGTCGATGGCGGCGTTGACCGCGTTGGCCTGTTCGCGCGCATCGGCCAGCAGTTCGAACACGCTTACCAGCATGCCGTTGTAACGCAGTAGGTATTCCTCGGAGATGCGTTTGCGCAGCGGCACCACCTCGTCGCGGTATTGGCGCGCGAGGGTGTAGGCGTTTTGTTGCGCGGCATAGGCGACGCGCACTTCCGATTGCGCTTGCACGGCGGTGGCCGCGAGCCGGTGCGCCGCCTGCATGTAGATCGCCTCGGCCTTGGCCACACGCGCGCCGCCCCAGTCGAACAATGGGATTTCGATGCTGGCCTGGTAGCCGACTTCAGCGGCTTTGCCGGTTTCCGAATTGCGCACGTAGCCGAGGTCGAGCACGTTGATGAAGCGGGTGGCTTTGCTGAGGCCTAGCGAGGTTTGCAGCGCGGCGACTTCGAGCCTCGCCGATTGCACGTCGAGGCGTTGTTCCATCGCGGCTTGTTCGCTGTCGGCCAGCGTCACCGGCTGTTTCGGAAGATCGGGAAGACGCTGCGGCAATTGCAGTTCTCCACCCTGCCAACGCGGGCCCGGCAGGCCGAGCAGACGTACGAGATTTTCGCGCTCCTGCATTGCTTGCGTGCGGGCGCGCGTCAATTGAGCCGAGGTGTCGAGGTAGAAGGCCCGTTCGCGCGCAGCGTCGAGCTGCGAGAAATTGCCTTTCTTCGCCATGCGACCGGCGAGCTCGTGGGCGACTTCAGCGGCTTGCTGTACCTGCTCCAGATAGAGCACGCTCTGGGTCGCCGCAATACTCTGGTAGTAGGCCTTGCGTGTCTGTGCGGCGATGCACAGCATGGCGTCGGCTGCCTTCAGTTTGGTCTGCTCGAAGCGCCGCGCCTCGATGCGCGATGCGGCGGGCATGGTCAGCAGGCTCATCACCGACAGCGACAGGCTGCGCTCGATCTTGATGTCGCCACCGCTGTGGGTACGGCCGAAACTGAAGCCCGGATTGGGCAGTCGCCCCGCTTGCACCAGGTCGGCTTCGGCGATGCCGAGTTCGCTGTACGACGCCTGCAGTTCGCGGTTGTTGATCAGGGCGATCTGTACGGCGTCGTCGACGGCCAGCGGTTGCGCCAGCATGGTTCGGACGCGATGAGCGACCTTGTCGGCGTCCTGCTCGGAGCGCGTCCAACTGGTTTCTTTGTTGAGCCGCTGTTGCGCGGCCCGGTTGACGGCGTTGAAGCCGCCGTCGTCGCTGAAACTCGCACAGCCTGCAAGAAAAACGACAAGCAGCGGCGGCGCGAATCTGCGCGAAGTTTGGCAAAAAAAGGGAAATACATTCATGTAAGCCTCGTGCAAACGAAAAGTTTGCCGGCGCGCGGTCAGGCGCCGGAACGATTGCAGGAAGCTGCAGGCGGACTATGCCGCGCAGCTTCGGTGGTTACACGAACAGTGAAGGGGGGCGTTCAGGATTTTCCGGCGTATAGCCGACGAAGCCGTGCGTCGTCTTGGCGACGTGGATGTCTGCCGCGACGGGCAGGTTGATGAGTTTGTCGAGCGTCAGCGGCAGGACCGCGCCGATGGTGCAGACGCTGCAGGAACTGCACGATGCCGAGCCGGCCTTGTGTTGATGCTGAAGGGGATGGTCGGCGTCGACTTGCGCCGCGCTCATGTCGTGCATCGTATGCATGTCATGCGTTGCGTGATGGTGATCCTCGGCCGCAGGTGCAACCACGGCCGACATCTGCATCTGTTGGGACGGCGCGCAACCGGCCTGCACGGCGGCAGCGAATCCCTGGACGGGAATCGCAAAGGCCAGCAGCCAGAGCAGGAGGATTTTTACGCGCGTAGTCATGGACCATAGTGTAGCACCATCGGAAATGGTCTCGTTATTTTACGAGATTGGCGGTAAGCGGAGCCGGGCGCGGACCGGAATAAGCCGCACGCGGCCGGATCAGTTCGCCGCCGGCGCGCTGCTCCAGCGCCTGCGCGATCCAGCCCATGCCGCGGCCGAGAGCGAACAGGCCGAAGGCGGCGCCTACCGGCAATTGCAGGTGACGGCGCAGCGCCACCAGTGCAAAGTCCACCGACGGATGTTGGCCGATCAGGCTGCGGGTGGCGACAATGATGTCGCGCCAGACCGGATGATGCGGCAGTATTTCGGCCAGCAAGGCGTTGGCGCGCACGTCGCCGTCGGGATACAGGTGGTGGCCGAAACCGGGCAAGTCGTCGCCGCGCGCCAGGCGCCGTTGCAGTCCGGTAGCGATATCGTGTTCGCCGATTTCATCCAGCAAGGCTTCCACGCGCGCCGTGGTACCGCCATGCTTGCCGCCGCTCAGCGCCGCCAGCCCGGCGATCACCGAGGCGCGCAAGCTGGTGCCGGTGGAAGCCACGCAGCGCGCGGTGAAACTCGATGCGTTGAGCTCATGGTCGGCGCACAGCACCAGCGCCATGCGCACCAGCGCGGCGCCGTGCGCATCCAGCTTCCACGCCTTGGCGCATTGTTCGTGGACCGGCGTCGCCGACGGCCGCGTGCCGAGCAGGCTGGCAGCGAGCAGGCGCATCAGCGCAGCGCTTCCTTCGGCGGTGCGCTCGGGTGAGGTTTGCCACTGCGCGGTGGCGGCGTCGTCGCTGGCGATGGTGAACAGCGGCAGCAGCGATTCTTCGGCGCGGCGTCCGGCGAAGTGCCTGAGCAAGCCGGCGTAGGCGGGATGCACCGACACTTCGCCGGCATTAAACGCCTGCCGAACGTCTGCATTCCAGAGCAACGCGGCGACGTCTTCCACCGACTGCGATTGCGCCAGCGCGACGGCGTCGCGGCCGCGATAGTAGAGCCGGCCGTCTTCGATCAGCGTGATGGCCGATTCCAGCACCGGCAGGCCCCAACTGAGGGTGGCCTTGGCGACTTCCTTCGGTTTGCGCCCGCGCGTGCGCTGGGTCGCCAGGCGCGTGACTTCTTCTTCCAGATAACGGCTTTCGCGCGCGCTGCCGTCCGACTGGGCGCTGAGCAGGCCGCGGCTGACGTAGGCATACAGGGTCTGGCGCGAGACGCCCAGCGCGGCGGCGGCTTCTGTGGAGCTGAGGTAAGCGGGCATGGTGGATCCGGTCAGTTTATATTGATTATATTAATCAATATTGACAATTAAAGCGAGCGGAATATGCTGCAATCATCTTCACGAATCTTCAGATGAAAGGTCATGATGTCTGCTCAATCACACCCAAGCACGCAGGCTTTCCTGCGCGAAATCTGGCTGGCCGCAAAGGGCGAGTCGGTTTTCCTTGAACAGGTCAGCCTGAGCGGCGAGGGTAGTCTGCCGTCGATATTCGCGGTGACCGACCTGGCGACGGGCGCCATCGGCGCTGCCGGCCTGGCCGTCGCGGAATTGGTGCAGGCGTCCGGCGGCGCGGCGCAGGAAGTGGCGGCAGACCGTCGGTTGGCGTCATTCTGGTTCGGTACCTCGCTGCGGCCGCAAGGCTGGGAGGCTCCGCCGTTATGGGACGCGGTGGCTGGTGACTACCGGACGGCCGATGGCTGGATTCGCCTGCACACCAACGCGCCGCATCATCGCGCGGCGGCGTTGGCGGTGCTGGAGACGCCGGTCGACCGGAACGCCCTTGCACAAGCGGTGGCGCGCTGGAATGCGGAAGAGCTGGAAACCGCTATCGTCGCGCAAAAAGGTTGCGCCGCCAGAATGCGCACCATGGATGAATGGCGCATCCATCCGCAGGGCGCAGCGGTCAACGCGGAGCCGCTATTGCATATCACCGATGCGCCCGCGAGCGCGAAGCCCGACTGGCCGATCAATCCGCAACGTCCCTTGCAGGGCATCCGCGTGCTCGACCTGACGCGTGTGCTGGCGGGGCCGACCGCAACACGCTTCATGGCCGGCTTCGGTGCCGACGTGCTGCGCCTCGATCCACCAGGCTGGGACGAGCCTGGCGTGGTACCTGACCTGGTGCCGGGCAAGCGCTGCGCACGGCTTGACTTGCGCACTTCGCAGGGACAGGAAATCTTCACGCAATTGCTGGCGCAAGCCGACGTGCTGGTGCATGGTTATCGTTCCGACGCGCTGGCCGGCATGGGCTTCGACGCCGCCAACCGTCGCCGCATCAATCCGGCATTGGTGGACGTCAGCCTCGACGCCTACGGCTGGAGCGGCCCGTGGAAAACGCGGCGCGGCTTCGACAGCCTGGTGCAGATGAGCAGCGGCATCGCCGAAGCCGGCATGCGTCGCCTCGGACGCGACAAGCCGACGCCGTTGCCGGTGCAGGCGTTGGATCATGCGACCGGTTACCTGATGGCGACGGCGGCGATCCGCGGCCTCACACAGCGGATCAGGAGTGGACATGGTATTGAAGTAAGAACGTCGCTGGCGCGCATGGCGCAGTTGCTGGTGACGGGATCGGGCAAGCAGATTGACACGGCGCTTGCTGCGGAAAACGCCGCTGATCTGGCGCCCGCAGTCGAACAGACATTCTGGGGACCGGCGCAACGCGTGCGCGGCGCGGTGACGGTGGGCGAGGCGACGATGGCCTGGGACAGGCCGGCTGCGCCGTTGGGTTCGGCGCAACCGGAGTGGTGAACAAAGTTACAGAGAGCGCATCAGCCGCAAGCCGTTGAACACCACGATCAGGCTCGCACCCATATCGGCGAACACCGCCATCCATAGCGAGCTTTCGCCGGTCAGTGCAAGCACCAGGAAGACCGCCTTGATGCCAAGCGCAATCGTGATGTTTTGCATCAGCACGCGGTGGGTTTTTTTGCTCAGACGGATGAAGTCGGGAATCTTGCGCAGGTCGTCATCCATCAGCGCGACGTCGGCAGTTTCCAGTGCGGTATCGGTGCCGGCGGCGCCCATGGCGAAACCGATCTGCGCGCGCGCCAGCGCCGGCGCGTCGTTGATGCCGTCGCCGACCATGCCGACGTAGCCGTGCCGTTCGATCAGCTCACCGATGGCCGTCAGCTTGTCTTCCGGCAGCTGATCGCCGCGCGCGTCGTCGAGCTGCACGATGTCGGCGATGGCGCGTGCAGTGTACTCATTGTCACCGGTCAGCATGGTGACGCTGACGCCGAGCTGCTTCAATTGCGCGATGGCGTCGCGACTGCTGTCGCGCACCGTGTCGGCGACCGCCAACAGCAATTGCACGCGGCCGTCGCGGCACAGGATGGTGGTGGTCTTGCCTTGCTTTTCCAGCAGCTGCAGACGCGCTTCCAGCTCAGGACTGCACATGCCCATTTCATGCACCAGGCGGTGATTGCCGAGATGGAATTCGCTGTCGCCGATGCGACCTTTGACGCCGCGGCCGGTCAGCGCTTCGAAGTCGGCGACATCATCCGCACGACCTTGCTGCTGCTGCGTCCAGTGCGCCGCAATCGCCGCCGACACCGGATGATCGGAGCGCAGTGCCAGGCTCGCGGCCTGCTGCAACAGTAGAGCCTGGTCTCCGTCAGACAGCAGCTGCACATCGGTGACGATCGGCTTGCCGTGCGTGATGGTACCGGTCTTGTCGAGCGCGAGCGCCTTGATCAGGCGTCCCTGTTCGAGATACACGCCGCCCTTGACCAGGATGCCGTGGCGGGCCGCCGCAGCAAGTCCGCTGACAATCGTCACCGGCGTGGAAATCACCAGCGCGCAAGGGCAGGCGATCACCAGCAGCACCAGCGCCTTGTAGAGCCACGGGTAGAAAGCCGCACCCAGCAACAGCGGCGGCATGATCGCCACCAGCGCCGCAACGACGACGACCGTCGGGATGTAATAGCGTGCGAATTGATCGACAAAGCGCTGTGTGGGTGCGCGCTGGCCTTGCGCCTGCTGCACGCTCCTGACGATGCGCGACAGCGTCGATTCGCTTTGCACCGCAGTGACGCGGTAGTCGAAGGCGCTGTTGCCGTTGATGGTGCCGGCAAAGACCTGATCGTTGATCTGCTTGGCCACCGGCATGCTCTCGCCGGTGATCGGCGCCTGGTCGATGGCCGGTTGTCCTTGCGTGACGACGCCATCGAGCGGAATGCGCTCACCCGGCTTGACGCGCACCTCGGCGTTCAATGCCACCTGTTTCGCCGCGACCTCGATCCAGTCGCCGTCTTGCAGCACGGTCGCCTTGTCGGGCGACATTGCCATCAATCCGGCGATGGCGTTGCGGGCGCGGTCCAGCGACAGCGACTCGATCATCTCGGCCAGCGTGAACAATACGATGACGACCGCCGCTTCCGGCCACTGGCCGATGATGGCGGCGCCGATCACGGCCAGCGACATCAGGAAGTTCATGTTCAGCGACAAATGGCGGAGTGCGATCGCGCCTTTCCTTAGCGTGTCGAGGCCGCCGATCGCGATGGCGAACAGCGCCAGCGCAATCACGGTCAGCGAACCGTCGTCGCCGCTGCTCCAGGCCACTACTTCCGCAGCCAGCGCCGCCACACCGGCAATGCCGACCATCAGCCATTTGCGCGCGGGGATCGCATAGGAAGCGCTGTGGTCGTCATCGCCGCCGGCGTCGGCGTCGAGCGTATCGCTCTTGATCTTGGGCAGCATGTCGAGCGCAGCCAGCATCTTGACGATGGGCTCGACCGAAGACAGGCTGTGCTGCACGGTCAGTTCACGCTGGATCAGGTTGAACTGCATGGCGGTGATGCCGTCCATGCTGGTCAGGCGTTCACGGATCAGTTTTTCTTCGGTGGGGCAATCCATTTTCTGGATGAAAAACACGGCTTCTTCGGCGTTGGCGAGGCCGGTCGGTTTGGTGTTGTCGACCGATGACGTGGCCTGCTCATGTGCGTGGTCGTGCGCATGTTCATGCCCGTGAGCGTGCTCGTGAACATGGGCGGCTTTCTTGCCATGATTGTGGTCGTGATCGTGGTTACAGCAATTCGACATGCGTGCTCCTGACAAGCGAAATATTAGGGCCTGTTATCAAGTAATTTGCGAGATGCGTTTCAACCAGAAGGCGTGTTGGCAAGGCGCGTGGCGTAGCAGGTGGTGGGCCCACCTGCAAGCCATGCAACGCCGCCAGCGCGCCTTCTGGTTGAAACCCTTCGGGAACGGCTGCAGGCGTCGCCTGCCGTTGTTGCAGCTCCTTGCCGTAGTGCCGCTACGTCGCGTCGCTGCGCCTAGGCAGTCAACGCCTGCCGCGCGTTCGCACTCGCAAATTACTTGATAACAGACCCTAGGCTTGCTGTATATTAAAAACCCTGAACCAGCTACAAGGTCAAGCCTTTTATAACCTTGCTTCCAGGCTGGTTAAATGGAGAAAGCCATGGATGCACTGAAGATAGGCGAACTGGCGGCGCGCACCGATTGCCCCGTCGAAACCATCCGTTACTACGAGCGCGAGGCCTTGCTGCCCGCGCCCACGCGCTCGCAGGGCAATTACCGCCTGTATGGCGATACCCATGTCGAACGGCTGCAATTTATCCGCCATTGCCGCTCGCTCGACATGACGCTCGACGAGGTGCGCAGCCTGTTGCAATTCCGCGATGCGCCCGAGGAAAACTGCGGCGAGGTCAACGCCTTGCTTGACAAGCACATCGGCCACGTCGCCCAGCGCATCGCCGAGCTGAAGAAACTGCAGGTGCAACTGAAGAGCCTGCGCGCGCAATGCGACACGGCGCAGGCGACCAGGGATTGCGGCATCCTGCAAGGCCTGGCCAATATGAGCGACGACAGCAAGCCGGTCAATCTCGGCAGCCACGGCAGCGGCTGTCATTAAGAGTCGCCAGCAAATCACCGCTGGCGGCGTTGCTTCTCCTTGCCGTACCTTCCGCACTCTCTGCGTCGGTGCGCTTTGCCAGCGGCGCTTTATGAGCGACTCTGAGCGCCGTTTTCTAGAATTTTTACGGTGAACGCGGACGGCAAAGCTTCCTCCAATAACATTCCTCCGGGGCATGGTGCTTCAGGAGGAATATTTATTGAAAGAGGATGCGTTCATGGCGGAATTTCATCTGGTCAGTTTTGACAGTACCGCGGAGGCAATGCGTATTGCGTTTCCGGATGCACACGTGCTTTGCGCCTGGGACGACTACAGTCTGGGTCCGTTGGATGACGGCAAGGAACGAGGCGCTTTTTGGCGCGATATGGGGCGAGGATATAGCGAAGAATACGCGGCGGAGCCAACTGACTGTTTTGCCCCATGGTACGAAATGAGATTGACGTTGGCCGCTGCAGATCGTTCCAGGATATGTGTCTGGTATAGCGGAAGCGGATCGGAGTATGTGTTCCTCCGGATGGCTTGCCATTGGCTGGCAGGACTCGACCATGCGTTGCAGAAGGTCGGGGTGCCTGCACGCGATGGAATTCATTCGACCGCTGCATGGCCACCGGAGCAGTTGAGGGAATTCGTCGCACATGCCGTGCCGTTGTCGCGCTTGCAGCAAGAAGAACATGCGCGGGAATTCGCCGCTATCGCCACACAACCCGGGATGCTGCGCGAGTGCGATGAAAGCGATCGCCTGCATTGTCGTCCCATGAATGTGCACGACGATCTCGTGCTGGCCTGCTGTTCTTCTCAATGGCAGCGCGCCGCGGTTGTCGTAGGCGAAGCGATGGAGCGTGCGGATCCTCGCAATGCGCAAGGGGATGTCTTCTGGAACTCTCGTTTGCAATATCTGGCGGACGCCGGACGGATTGAGGTCAACGGCGACCGCCTCGCCTTAGGCAAGTATCACGTTCGCCGGCGGTGAACGCTTGCCTCCCGCAAACGGATCAAACTGGAACCAATGCCGCGTGGCGTTTTCCAAGCTGTTCCTACCGCGATAAAAGACAAGGAACAGCCATGAAAAAATCCTCCGCCTGCGCGCTCGCGTTTTTCGTCATCGCCGCGATCGCAGCACCCGCATTCGCCCAATACACCGGCCCCTCGCACAAACCTGCGGTGCAAACCGTGGCCAGCGCCGCCAAGGCAGCTGAAGACACGCATGTAGTGCTGGTCGGCTTCATCATCGCCAAGCTGCGTGACGAGCATTACACCTTCCAGGACAACAGCGGCAAGATAGAGATCGAAATCGACGACAAGCATTTCCCGTCCACGCCGATCAGCGAAACCACCCAGGTGCGTATCCACGGCAAGGTCGATAAGCATTTCGGCAAGGACGCCACCATCGACGTCAAAAAGGTCGAACCCTTCTAAGCAGTTTTTCCGAGGATACGATCCAGCGCCCAGCTGGTGCGCGCCGCGGTACGTCCCGTCGACGGATGCGTCGCGTCGCCGCACAGATGCGCATGCATGTTGCGCACGTGATGCAGCTGGATGTTGTCGGGGTTGGCGATGACGACTTCTTCAACGCCGTCGGCGGTGGTCAGCTGCAGCGGTGTCTCTTCGAACACGGAGAAGATGATCTTGCCGAGGCTGCCGGTGATTTCCACCTTGTCGCAACGTTCGAAACTGCCGAAGTTCCAGCTGCCGCTGCCGGTCACGCCGGAGGCGTGCCGCCAGGCGCCGCTGACGGCATCGGCAGCTGAATACAATCCCTGCTGATTGGCGCTGCATCCGGAAGCCTGCACCACCTCGCCCAGCAAATGCGCAAACAGGTCGATGCCGTGGCTGGCCAGGTCGTCAAAGTAACCTCCCGCCGCAATCGCCGCATCGGTGCGCCAGTTATAGGCACGGCTCAGGTCAAGCGGCGAGGGCGTACGGCTGAATTGCCAGTTGACGTTGCGCGCTGCGCCGATACGGCCTTCGTCGAGCCAGCGTCTGACTTGCGCGAAGCGCGGCAGCGAACGTCGGTAATAGGCGACGAACAAGGGCAGGCCGCGGTTTTCAAACGCCGCGCAGATGGCTTCGCATTCGACGGACGTGGGCGCCATGGGCTTTTCGATGCAGCAGGGTTTGTTCGCCGCCGCGACTTTCAATGCATAGAACAGATGCGTGTCGGGCGGGGTGGCGATGTAGACGGCATCGATGTCCGGATCGGCAATCAGCGCATCGGCATCGTCGTAATGTCGCGGCACGCCGTGCCGGCGCGCATAGTCGGCCGCCTTGGCGGCGTCGCGGCGCATCACGGCATGCAGTGCGAAGCCGGGCGTCTGCTGATAGGCCGGACCGCTTTTGCGTTCAGTGACGGCGCCGCAGCCGATGATGCCCCAGCGGAAGGTGTCGGGAAGCGTGCTTGTCATAGGGCTGATTGGATGGTCAATGATGGTCAATGCGTAGCGGCGGGAAGATCGGCGCCCAGCGCATCAAGAATGGGACAGTCAGGCCGGCTGTCCCCATGGCAGTCGTGGGCGAGCTGCTGCAGCGTCGATTTCATCACTTGCAATTCGCGTATTTTTGCATCGAGCTCGGCGATGTGGTCGTTGGCCAGTTGCTTGACCTTGCGGCTTGGTCGCGACTGGTCCAGCCACAATCCCATCAGGTCGCCGATCTGCTTCATCGAAAAACCGAGCACACGGCCCTGGCGAATGAAACGCAGCAGGTGCACGTCGCGTTCGCTGTAGATGCGATAGCCGGCGTCGGTACGGGCTACTTTGGGCACCAGGCCGATGTCCTCATAGTGGCGGATCATCTTGGTGGATACGCCGGAAGCCTGCGCGGCTTCGCCGATATTCATGCTCATGATTTTTCTTCCTGTGAGTGCCGGTTTTGCTGCGGCTTCCAGCGCTTGAGCAGCAGCGCATTGCTGACCACGCTCACGCTCGAGATCGCCATCGCGGCGCCGGCGATCATCGGATTGAGCAATCCGAAAGCGGCGAGCGGAATGCCGACGATGTTGTAGATGAACGCCCAGAACAGGTTCTGACGAATCTTGCCGTACGTGCGCCGCGAGATGTCGATGGCATCCGCGACCAGCGATGGATCGCCGCGCATGAGCGTGATGCCGGCGGCCTGCATGGCGACGTCGGTGCCGGTCGACATGGCGATGCCGACGTCGGCCGCAGCCAGCGCCGGCGCATCGTTGATGCCGTCGCCGACCATGGCGACCAGCGCGCCGTCCTTGCGCAATTCGCTGATCGCCTGCGCCTTGTCGGCCGGCAGGATGTTGGCGCGGAAATCGTCGAGTCCCAGTTGCTGCGCCACGTGCGCGGCGGCGCCGTGATTGTCGCCGCTGAGCATGACGGTGCGTACGCCGAGCGCACGCAGGCTGTCCACGGCTTGCGGTGCGCTGGCCTTGAGTGTGTCGCCAAAAGCCAGCAGACCGAGCAGCGCGACATTGCCGCCGTCGGCTTCGCCTTGCGCCAGCCAGGAAATCGTGCGGCCTTGTCGCTCCAGTGTCTTCGCAATGCCGGCAAGTTCCGCGTGTTGATCGGGCGTTGCGCCGAGTTCCTGCATCCAGCGCGCGCTGCCGAGGTAGGTAAGGCGTTTGTCGACCAGTGCCTGCGTGCCGCGACCGGGGACCGCTTTGCTGTCCTCGGCCGCAGCCGGGGCGATGTGTTTCTGCGCTGCGACAGCCATCACGGCATGCGCCAGTGGATGCTCGCTGTTGCGCTGTAATGCGGCGGCGATGCCGAGCAGTTTGTCCGTGTCATTGTCGAGCGCATGCAACGCCGCCAGCACCGGTTTTCCCTCGGTCAGCGTGCCGGTCTTGTCGAAGGCGACCACGCCGATGCGATGGGCGATTTCGAGCGCTTCCGCGTCCTTGATCAGGATGCCGTAACGCGCTGCAACGCCGGTGCCGGCCATGATCGCGGTCGGCGTGGCCAGACCGAGCGCGCACGGGCAGGCGATCACCAGCACGGCGACAGCGTTGAGCAATGCTTGCTCCCAGTCGCCGGCGAGCAGGCCCCAAGCCAGCAACGTCAGCAAGGCCAGCACCAGCACTACCGGCACGAACACCGCGCTGACCTGATCAACCAGGCGCTGGATCGGCGCCTTCGCAGCCTGGGCGTGCTCCACCATGCGGATGATGCGGGCCAGCACTGTTTCCGCGCCGATGGCGGTGGTTTCGATGAGCAGCAAGCCGTCGCCGTTGATGGCGCCGCCGGTGACGTGGTCGCCGTCGTGTTTTTCCATCGGCAGGCTTTCACCGGTGAGCATGGATTCGTCCAGATGGCTGGCGCCTTCGCGCACCACGCCGTCGACCGCGACGCGTTCGCCGGGACGCACCACGATCAGGTCGCCCACGCGGATGGCCGACAAGGCGACTTCACTGTCGACGCCGTCGCGCCGCACCGTCGCCTTGTCCGGACGCAGCGCATTGAGCGCGCGGATGGCGTCGGCGGTCTGGCGCTTGGCGCGGGTTTCCAGCCATTTTCCGAGCAGCACCAGGGTGATCACCGCGGCCGAGGCTTCGAAGTAGAAGTGCGCTGCGCCGTGTCCGGCATGTTCACCTGGCCATTGATTGAACAACTGATACAGCGACAAGCCGTAGGCCGCGCTGGTGCCGAGCGCCACTAGCAGGTCCATGTTGCCGGTGTAGGCCTTCAGGGCGCGCCAGCCGGCGCGATAGAAGCGGGCGCCGAGCCAGAACTGTACCGGCGTCGCCAGCAGCAATTGCCAGATGCCGGGCAATTGCCATTCGATGCCGAACGGCATCAGCAGCATGGGCAGTATCAGCGGTGCGGTGAAGAGGGCGCCGACGGCGACTGGCCACCAAGAGGGCGCGGTGGAGGATTGTTGCGCAGTCGCCTGCGCTGCAGCGGGCACGCTGGCGGAGTACCCGGCGCGGTCGATGGCGGCGATCAGCGTGTCGACGGCGACTTCGCTTGTGGTCGTCAGCGTGGCTTTTTCCGTGGCGAGATTGACCGAGACGGTGCTTACGCCCGCCACCTTGTAGAGGGCCTTTTCAACGCGGCTGACGCAGGAGGCGCAAGTCATGCCGACGATGTCGAGCGTGATTTCCTGTTGCTTGACGTCATAACCCGCCTTGTTGACGGCGGCGATCAACTGGTCGGCATGCACGCCTGGTTCGGCCTGGATGGTCGCTCGTTCGGTGGCCAGGTTAACGCTGACGTCATGCACCGCAGGAATCGCGCGCAAGGCCTTTTCAACGCGGCCGACGCAGGAGGCGCAGGTCATGCCTTCGACGGCGAGCGTGACTTCCTGCAGCTTGGGGGCGAGTGTGGCGGAGTTCATGTTTGGCTCATTGAGGGATTGATCACCGGGTCAGCATGATCCTTCCCATCATGGTAAGGTCAAGTCCTATTTTGACACGATTCACGACATGATGGGCTTGACCTTCACCTTGTGGGAAGGTTTAAGCTGGGATCTTTCCATCACTGAAGAATCACGAAAAGGAGCAACACCATGCTGACATTCAACGTCCAGGACATGACCTGCAACCACTGCGCGAGCGCCATCACGCGCGCCGTCAAGGAAGTCGACGCCAACGCCAAGGTCGACGTTCAGGTTGCAGAAAAGCGCGTCAACATCGACAGCAGCGTCGCTGCCGCCGAGTTTGAAGAAGCGATCAGGGAAGCGGGCTACACACCTGTTGCAGCCTGAGTCAACGCAGACTACTTGCTGAGCAGGCGCATCGCCCGTTCCAGGCCATCGATGGTCAGCGGGAACATGCGCTGGCTCATCAGTTGCTGGATGATGGAGATCGATTGCCGGTATTGCCACAGGCCTTCCGGCTCCGGATTGAGCCAGGCGAAGTTGGCGAAGGTGCTGGTGAAGCGCTGCAGCCAGACGGCGCCGGCTTCGGGGTTGTTGTATTCCACCGAGCCGCCCGGCTGGACGATTTCGTAAGGGCTCATGGTGGCGTCGCCGACGAAGATCAGCTTGGTGTCCGGCGAGTACTTGTGCAGCAAGTCCCAGGTCGGAAAACGCTCGGCATGGCGCCGGCGGTTGTTCTTCCATACGTAGTCGTAGACGCAGTTGTGGAAGTAGAAAAATTCCATGTTCTTGAACTCGGTCTTGGCGGCGGAAAACAATTCTTCGGTGCGCGCGATGTGGTCGTCCATCGAGCCGCCGACGTCGAACAGCATCATCACCTTGATGTTGTTGCGCCGCTCCGGCTGCATCCGGATGTCGAGGTAGCCTGCATTATTGGCGGTGGCGCGGATGGTGTCGTCGAGCGCCAGTTCCTCCTCGGCGCCGTCGCGGGCAAACTTGCGCAAGCGGCGCAGCGCCACCTTGATGTTGCGCGTGCCGAGCTCACGCTCGCTGTCGTAATCCTTGTAGGTCCGTTCGTCCCACACCTTGACCGCGCTGCGATTCTTGCTTTCGCCGCCGATGCGAATGCCTTCCGGGTTGTAGCCGCTGTTGCCGAACGGCGACGTGCCGCCGGTGCCTATCCATTTGTTGCCGCCTTCATGACGCTCGTGCTGCTCCTTGAGCAATTCCTTGAGGCGGTCCATCAGCTTGTCGTAGCCGAATTTTTCCAGCGCCGCTTTCTGTTCCGGCGTGAGTTCGCGCTGCATGCGTTTCATCAGCCAGTCGAGCGGGATCTCGGGATTCTTTTCAAAGATCGTTGCTATGCCCTTGAAGTAGCTGCCGAAGGCTTTGTCGAATTTATCGTAATTGGCCTCGTCCTTGACCAGCGTGGTGCGGGAGAGATAGTAGAAGTCGTCGATATTCGGCGAGATGACGTTCTTTTGCATGGCCTCGAGCAGAATCAGGAACTCCTTGATGGAGACCGGGATGCGGGCGTCCTTGAGCGTGAAAAAGAAGTCAATCAGCATGGCGGTGTGGTCTGGTGATGCGTCAATGTCCGAGCTTGAATTGCAGATGGCGTTTGACCGTCGGCCATTCGGATTCGATGATGGAATAGACGACCGTGTCGCGCAGCGATCCGTCCGGCATGCGCTGGTGGTTGCGCAGGATGCCGTCCTGTTTGGCGCCGAGGCGCAGGATCGCCGTACGCGATTGCTGGTTCATCCAATGTGTACGGAATTCGACGGCGATGCAGTGCAGCGTTTCGAAGGCATGCGTGAGCAGCATCAGTTTGCACTCGGTGTTGATGCCGGTGCGCTGGGCGCTGGCGGCGGTCCAGGTGGAGCCGATTTCGACGCGACGATGGACGCCGTCGGCGTTCATGTAGGTGGTCATGCCGCACAGCCCTTCGGTGTCGTGGCGGCGCATGACAAATGGCAGCATTGAACCCTGTTCCTGCAGGCGCAGGCGACGTTCGATTTCGGCGCGCATGTTTTCAGGTTTGGGAACCGACGTGTACCAGAGCTTCCACAACTTGCCGTCGGAGGCCGCTGCAATCAGCGCATCGTGGTGGTCGAGCGACAACGGCTCGAGCGTGGCGTAGTGGCCTTTGAGCGTGATCGGGTGCAGGAATTGCATGGCGGACTCCTTGCGTGGACTGATGAAAACTATCGGGTTATCGATTGTTGCGCGACATGAACACCAGACGTTCGAACAGGTGAACGTCCTGTTCATTCTTGAGCAGCGCGCCGTGCAGCGGCGGGATCGCGGCCTTGCCATCCTTGCTGTGCAGCGTTTCGGCGGGGATGTCTTCGGCCAGCAGCAGTTTGAGCCAGTCGATCAGTTCCGAGGTCGAGGGCTTCTTCTTCAGCCCGGGGATGTCGCGCACTTCATAAAAGGTCTGCAACGCCTGCGCCAGCAGGTCGCGCTTGAGGTGCGGGAAATGCACGTCGACGATCTGCTGCATGGTGTCCTTGTCGGGGAACTTGATGTAGTGGAAAAAGCAGCGACGCAGAAATGCGTCCGGCAATTCCTTCTCGTTGTTCGAGGTGATGATCACCAGCGGGCGATGCCTGGCGCGCACCATTTCACGCGTTTCGTACACATAAAACTCCATGCGGTCGAGTTCGCGCAGCAAATCGTTGGGGAACTCGATGTCGGCCTTGTCGATTTCGTCGATCAGCAGCACTTGCGGCTCGTCGGCGGTGAAAGCCTGCCACAGCACGCCCTTGACGATGTAATTGTGGATGTCCTTGACGCGCGCGTCGCCCAGCTGCGAATCGCGCAGGCGAGACACCGCGTCGTATTCATACAGGCCTTGTTGCGCCTTGGTGGTGGATTTGATGTGCCATTGCAGCAATGGCCGGTTCAGCGCCGCCGCGACTTCTTCGGCCAGCATGGTTTTTCCGGTGCCGGGCTCGCCTTTGATCAGCAAGGGGCGTTGCAGCGTCAGCGCGGCGTTCACCGCGAGTTTCAGGTCGTCGGTGGCGACGTAACTGGAGGAACCTTCGAAGCGTGTTTCTTGTCGCATGGCGGGGTGTCATCAGGACGAAAATAAATCCGAGTATAAGGTAAAAAGATTCAGGCCTCCCGCGCGCCGACCGGCGCAGGCGGTTGAAAATGGGCTTTTCGTCCCCAAATACCGAGGTCAGAGGAATTTGCGGCAGTGTTGACGCTGCGGCAGGTCTTTTTCCTCATAAAAACAGAGTGAGGCATGAAGTTTCTTTTTCTTAAGATGCGCGTGATCTGGCGGCGTTTCCGCCACGGTTTGCAAGCGCGTTATGAACACCACGGCGAACACGGCCCGCAGCTCGAAGTGCTGATGCGCCGCGCCGATCCGGATTCTGCGTGGCACGATCGCGCCAACTGGATGATCGACGTCGCCGAATGGGTACGCCATCAACTCAAGGTTTCCCTGCTCGACGCCGAGGGCTGGCGTCGGGTCAAACATCAGCGCGTGCGCGCCATGCTGGACTGGCTCGACGTGCATCGCGACATCCGCCGACAGGTGCAGGGCTGCCTGCAAAAGACCCTGCGCGAGGCGAGCGGGCCGGAACTGTTCTCGGTCACCGGCCTACCGCACGAGCCGGCCTTTTTCACCGAACTGACGGAACGCGCCTTCAAAATGGTGTTGCCGCGGCATTTGTCGCCGACTGAGCTGCCGACGCTGTTTGCCGCCATGTTCCCCGATCCGGACGACGCCGAATGGCTGCTCGAACTGGATCAGGAGCTGCAGGAACGGCTGTGGAAGCTGGCCGCCGACGACGGCATTTCCCACACCTACTGGCAGCAGATCGAAGAGGCGCTGACTTATCTCACCACCGTAGTGGTGGCCGACGGTATCAGCCCGGCGTTCCGCCAGCGGCTGGATCCCAAGATTCCGCTGCAGGCCACGCCCTTCATGGCCTTGCGGCGCGAGATGGAAGCCTATCTGCGCGCCAGCCCGCACGATGAGGGGGCCTTGCGCAGCGCGCGCATGCTGATCGCCGTGTGCCAGGCCCAGACCGACCGCATCTACGCACATCTGGATGAGTACGGCGTTTCGGTCAGCCTTGTCTACCGCATCGAGCGCATGCGCGCCCAGCTCACGCGCATGGGGCGCCTGATCGATGTGCGCTCGGCTACGTGGAGGGAGCCCGAAACCGGTCGCGGCGCCGGCCGCGTGCAATTGCTGCTGGCCGACCTGATCGCCGCGCATCACAGCCGTTCGTCGGTACGAAGCCTGGTGCGGCGCAGCTTTGCGCTGCTGGCGCGCAAGATGGTCGAGCGTAGCGCCGATCATGGCGAGCATTACATCGCGCGTGACCGCGCCGGCTACCGAGCCATGCTCAAGGCGGCCTGTATCGGCGGGGTTGTCACCGCATTCACGGTACTCGGCAAGATCGCGCTGGGCAAGCTGGGGATGGTCCATTTCTTCGAAGGCGCGTTTGCGTCGATCAACTACGCCGCCAGCTTCCTGTTGATTGCCGCGCTCGGCGGCGTGCTGGCGACCAAGCAGCCGGCCGTGACCGCGCCTGCGCTGGCTGCCAAGATGGGTGAGCTGGACACCGTCGACGGCCTGCGCGCCTTGCTGGGTGAGACTGCCATGCTGCTGCGCTCGCAGGCGGCGGCGATTTTCGGCAACCTGATTGCGGTGATTCCGACCATGTTGCTGATCACGGCCGGTTTCCTGCTGGCGTCCGGCAGTACGCTGATGACGCCGGAAAAAGCCCGTGCGGCCATGCACAGCCTGTCGCTGGTCGGACCGGCGCCTTTGTACGCGGCCCTGACCGGCATCCTGCTGTGGCTATCCAGCCTGGCGGCGGGATTCGCCGATAACTGGTTTGCCTTGCGTCGCCTGCGCGAAGCGCTGGCGCATCAGCGCCGGCTGGTCCATGCGCTCGGCGCCGCCCGCGCGGCGCGCTGGGCGATCTGGCTGGAGCGCCATGTGGCGACGATTGTCGGCAACGTCTCGCTGGGCATCTTGCTCGGCATGACGCCGGTGGTGGCGGAGTTTTTCGGCCTGCCGCTTGACGTGCGCCACGTCACGCTGGCGACCGGCACGCTGGTGGCCGCCGGAGCCAGCCTGGGCTGGGATGTCGTGGCGACGCCGGTATTCTGGCTGGCGGTCAGCGGCATCGTGCTGATCGGTGCGCTCAACGTCGGCATCGCGTTCCTGTGCGCGATGGCGCTGGCTTTGCGTGCGCGGGACATCCCGGCGCGCATCCGTCGGGTGGTTTTTCGTGCTGTGCTGCGACGTTTTGCTGCTTCGCCATGGACGTTTTTCTTCCCCGAAAAGACCGTCAATGCCGCTGAGAGGCCCGTTCCAAGCGAGTCGGAAGTCGAAGAAGAACGCTGAAGCACCGCAATAAGACGAGGATGCAGAGGAAAGATGTTGTAATTTGGAGCGCTGCGACAGATTGACTCACGGCGCTGTTGGGGTAAAATCAACCGGTTTTTTGGCGTCGCAGGGGAAGGGCGAGAATGCTCAAGTAATCCAATAAGCCAAATTTGGTTGAGCCAATAATGTATAGCCAAACCTGTGAAACCAGCTTCGAACAGTCATGTGTTTCGCTTTAGTTGATTTTATTTACCCCTGCCAATATGAAAAAACTCTTCGTACTGCTCGCTCTCGCGGGTGTTGCCAGCGCGGCCTCGGCCGTCGATCTTGCAGGTAACACCGGCAAGGTCAATGTGTCGATGTGCATCGGCTGTCACGGCATTCCAGGCTACAAGGCAACTTTCCCCGAGGTCTACCAGGTCCCCATGCTGGGCGGCCAGTCTGAAAAATATATCGAGAACGCGCTGAAGGCCTATCAAAAAGGCGAGCGTAAGCACCCGTCCATGCAGGGCATCGCCGGCAGCCTGTCCGACAAGGACATCGCTGAACTGGCTGCTTACTACTCACAGCAAAAATAAGGGAAGCACGAGATGAAAAAGATCCTGACCTTGGCAGTGTTCGCCGCTGCCTCCGCTGTTTCCCTGCAAGCCGTCGCAGCGGGTAATGCTGAATCGGGCAAGCTGCTGGTTGAAAAGTACAACTGCGCTTCCTGCCACGGCAAAGATTTCAATTCCCCGATCGATCCTTCGTATCCGAAGCTGGCTGGCCAGCATCAGGACTACCTTCAGCACGCGCTGGTGTCGTATCGCCGCGGCAACGACGGCATGAACGGCCGCACCAACGCCATCATGGCCGGTCAGGCCAAGGTGCTGACCGACAAGGATATCCAGGACATCGCCGCCTACCTGCACAAGCTGCCAGGTTCGCTGGTGCTGGAAAAGTAACAGGCAACGTAATCGAGGCCTCGCCTCAACGCAAAAAGCCACGGCATGCCGTGGCTTTTTTCATGGGCGCTGCAGAAACAATCAGCGCCGCTTGATACTTTCGATGTACGCGGCGCCGTCCGGCGGCAGGCCGCTGCGCTGCGAGTTCCAGATCATCTCGCCCAGGCATTCCATGATTTCGTGATGCGCCTCGTGCGCCGAACCCTTGCGCTGCGCAAGGGCTTCGAAGGCTTTGCGGATGCCGGGAGGCTGGTCGATTGAAATCTGTTCGCTGATCGACAAGTGCATCGACAGGTGCAGGAACGGGTTGTGGCCTTGCTCGACCGAATAATCGGCTGCCAGCGCCTGTTCGATGTCCTTCAGCGAGTCATCGTATTCGGGATGCTCGATGATCCAGTCACGGGCGATGGCTTCGAGGGGAGTCAGGATCTCGTTGGCGCGATACTTGCGGAACGCTTCGCAAAAGAAGCGGCGGACATCATGCTGGGAAGGGTTGAACATTGCGGCGGCTGGCGAAACGCGTAAAAGCCGTATTGTACGCCGTGTCGGTCAACTCGTCCGGGCACGGCCCGGCATGCAAACCAGTCATACGCACGAAATTGTCCTGCGGTAATATATCCCCTACAAGACGAGCAAACATCGTCACATCTCGCGAAATGAGGGGACATCATTCATGAATTTCAGACTCTGCAGGATGCAGCTCGCGTTCCTGTTGCCGGCGCTATTGTCGCTGCCCGGTCCTTCGCAGGCGTCCATCGGCAAGGCAAGCCCGCAAGAGGAGGACAACCGGATCGTGCTGATCGGCTATGCCGGCCCGCTCAGCGGAACCTCGGCGGCAGTCGGCAAAAGCATGGCCAACGCGGCGCAACTGGCGGTGGACGAGGCCAACAAGCGCGGCTTGCAAATTCAGGGCAAGCCAGTGCAGTTGAAGCTGCTGCAGCAGGACGACCGCGCCAATCCGCGCACCGCTGAACTGATTGCCCGTTACCTGGTGCGCAGCGGCGTGGTGGGTGTCGTCGGCCATTGGAACAGCGCCGCCAGCCTTGCCGCAGCGCCGATCTACAACGCCGGCGGCGTGATCCAGATCTCGCCCGCCAGCATGAGCACTCTGTACACCCAACAAGGCAATCGCGCCGCCTTCCGCACCATCGGCAACAACGGCAGCGCCGGCAGCTACACCGCCGACTATGCGGTCAGGACGCTGCAAGTCAGGCGCTTTCTCGTGGTGGATGACGGCACCCCGTTCGGGCGCGGTTTCGTCGAGCAATTCAGCCGTTCAGCCAAGGAGCAGGGCGCGCAGATCGTCGGCGCGCACAGCGTCAGCGACAAGACCTCGGATTTCAATGCGGTACTGGCCGACGCCATGCGGCTGCGTCCCGATGCGGTGATGTTCGGCGGCCTTGAGCTGCAGGCCTCGACCCTGGCACGCAGCCTGAAGCGGCGCAGCCCCGACATTCGCTTCATCGGTTCCAGCGGCACCGTGGGCTTGCCGTTTCTGCGCGCGGCGGGCGCCGACGGCAATGGCAGCGTCGTACTGGAACCGGGCCTGCCGATGAGCAAAATGCCGGGTTGGAAGAGTTTTGAAAAGAACTACATGCAGAAATTCGACAGCAACATCGAGCTGTTCGCGCCGTTCGCCTACGACGCCACGCAGGTGCTGATCGCGGCGATGCGCCAGGCCAATTCGACGGATCCGAAGAAGATCGCCGAGGCGTTGCATGAAATCCGCTTCAACGGCATGACCGGGATGATTTCGTTCAACCAGGAGGGCGACCTCAACAATCCGACCTTCACCATCTATGAAGTCGAAAACCAGAGCTGGGTGGTCAGGAAAGTCATCAGCGGCAGCGCCAACTGAGCGCTGCGAGGGCGATAAATGCCTAGATGCCTTTTACGGGCAGCGGTGTTTTTTTCTTGAATTCGCACAGGTCGGCGATGATGCAGTTCCAGCATTGCGGCTTGCGCGCGATGCAGGTATAGCGTCCGTGCAGGATCAGCCAGTGATGGGCATCCTGCAGGAACTCCGGCGCGACGAATTTCATCAGCTTGCGTTCGACTTCGTCGACGTCCTTGCCCGGCGCAATGCCGGTGCGATTGGACACGCGGAAGATGTGTGTGTCCACGGCGATGGTCGGATGGCCGAAGGCGGTGTTCAGCACCACATTGGCGGTCTTGCGACCCACGCCCGGCAGGGCTTCCAGTTCTTCGCGCGTCTGCGGCACCTCGCCGCCGTGCTGTTCCAGCAGGATGCGGCAGGTCTCGATGACGTTCTTGGCTTTGGTGCGGAACAGGCCGATGGTCTGGATGTAGGGGATCAGTTCATCCACGCCCAGCTTGTAGATCTTGGCCGGAGTATTGGCGACCGGGTACAGCTTGCGCGTGGCCTTGTTGACGGAGACGTCGGTGGCTTGCGCCGACAGTAGCACGGCGATCAGCAGCTCGAACGGCGTGGTGTATTCCAGTTCGGTGGTCGGGGTCGGATTGGCTTGCCGCAGGCGGCTGAATATCTCTCGGCGCTTTTCGCTGTTCATGGCTGGCTGACGGGTTTGGCGGTGGCTTGATCGTTGGCGGCTGCTTGTTCTTTTTTCAGGCGTGCACGTTCAATGGCTGCCTGGATGATGGCTTTCTTGCGCTCCTGCTCGGCTTTCTCGGCCGGCGTCAATGCATCGGCAGCCTCCACCTCTTTCAATTTGGCGGCGGCTTTGGCGGCCAGGCGGTCATCGTTTTCCTGTTTTTCACGGCGCAGGCGGAAGCTGCGGAAATCGTGCCGCGCCCGGGCGGCGTCGGCCTGTTCCTGTGACCACGCCTGCCAGCCGGTCAGACCCGGCGTGACTTCGACCATGGCGATGCAGTCGACCGGGCAGGGCGCCACGCACAGGTCGCAGCCGGTGCACAAATCGGGCAGCACGGTGTGCATCTGTTTGGCGGCGCCAACGATGGCGTCGACCGGGCAGGCCTGGATGCACAGCGTGCAGCCGATGCAGGCGGCTTCGTCGATGACGGCGCGTGTACGGGGGCGTTCCAGGCCGTTGGCGGGATTGAGCGGCAGCGGCGGTCTGGCTAACAATTGCGCCACGCGCGCCACACCCTCGGCGCCGCCTGGCGGGCATTGGTTGTAACCTGCGTTGCCTTCGGCGATCGCTTCCGCATATGGCCGGCAGGCGGGATAGCCGCACTTGCCGCACTGGGTTTGCGGCAGCAAGTTTTCGATCTGGTCGGCGAGCGTGAGGACTGCGGAGGAAGACACGTTGGATGGCTGGCAAAAAATGGCTGGACGGGTGTGAAGCCGTATTATCCCGGAAACCGGCGCTGTGAGGGAAACGCCGCATGCAGGCAATAAAAAAGCCCTTGCCTTGTTACGGGCAAAGGCTTGCGGAATGCTGTTGCAGACCGCTCAGGAATTCTCTTTGATGAATTCGCCGATTTTGGGACAGATTACTTCGCGCCAGCGGCGGCCGGAGAAAATGCCGTAGTGGCCGCACTTGGGCGCCGTGAAGTGTTGCTTGCGCGACTTCGGAATCGACGAGCAAAGGTCTTGCGCCGCCTGAGTCTGGCCGGAGCCGGAGATGTCATCGAGTTCGCCCTCGATGGTAAACAGCGCCACCGACTTGATGTCCTGAGGGCGCACCAGCTTGCCTTCGATGTTCCACGTGCCCTGCGGCAGGTCGAAATCCTGGAACACAATCCTGATGGTTTCCAGGTAGAACTCGGCCGGCATGTCGAGCACGGCATTGTATTCATCGTAGAACTTGCGATGGCTTTCGGCCGACTCGTCGTCGCCGTCACGCAGGTGCATGTAGAAGTCCCAATGGCTTTCCGCATGGCGGCGCGGGTTCATGGCGACGAAACCGGCATGCTGCAGGAAGCCGGGATAGACCTTGCGGCCGAAGCCCGGATAGTTGGGCGGCACGCTGTAGATCACGGTGTTTTCAAACCAGCTGAACGGCTTTTCGGTGGCCAGGTCGTTGACCGAGGTCGGCGATTTTCGCGCGTCGATCGGGCCGCCCATCATGGTCATGCTCTTGGGCAGCTTGGGATCGTTGGCGCTCGCCATCAGGGAGATAGCAGCCAGCACCGGTACGGTCGGCTGGCATACCGAGATCACGTGCACGTCCGGCCCGAGCGTGCGGATGAAGTCCTGGATGTAATAAACGTAGTCATGCAGGTGGAACGCGCCCTTTTCGAGCGGCACCATGCGCGCGTCGGTCCAGTCGGTGATGAACACATCGTGGTTCGGCAGCAGGCCCCGCACGGTATCGCGCAGCAGCGTGGAATGGTGGCCCGACAACGGCGCGACCAACAGCACTGTGGGTTGCTTGAGCGCGGCATACTGTTTGCTATCCATGTCCTTGCGGAAATGGATCAAGCGACAGAAGGGCTTGGTTTCGGCGATTTTCTCGATGATATCAACAGACTTGCCGTTGATTTCGGTGGCACCGATCTGGAATTCTGGTTTTTCGTAGTCTTTGCCGAGACGATAGAGCAGTTCATAACCGGCGGCGATACGTTGTGCGAATGGCGTATGGGCCAGCGGCGAGACGGGGTCGGAAAACAGTTTTGCCGAGGTCTCAGCCCATTGCATCAAGGGGTTCAGAAAGGCGCGGTTTAATTCATGAAGTTGATAAAGCATGGCTGACCTTTACACATATTACGCATGAAGCTGGCTGATAAGTCCATAACGGCATTGTGTGCTGTCGAGACTACAAGTATTGCTCTGTTTTCTTGCTATGTTGCAATGCAATATTTTAACATGGTTTGCCTTCTGCCGTGGCGCGCCGGGCCATGATAAAAACACTAAATGTCGACAAAGAATTTTCAGGTTGTTGAACAAATTATGCCTTTTTATTCAACGATTTATAGCGACATTATCGGCGTCCGAATGTGGATCTTGAATCCATATGCAGGGCAAGGAGTCAAAGAAAAAGCCCCTGTCCGGTTGGAAGGGGCTTTTTTCTGTGGCATGCGGTGATCGGGGATTAATCGAAAACCGGTGTTTCCACGCCGAGGATCTTGTGCAGTTTCGGCGATGTCGTCGTGTACTGCATGTGGATCTTCTTGTCCGGGAAGATATAAGGCGCGGCGCCGAAAGCGGCCAGTGCGGCTTCGTGGAAGCCTGACAGGATCAGCTTCTTCTTGCCCGGATAGGTGTTGATGTCGCCGACCGCAAAGATGCCCGGCACGTTGGTTTCGAACTTTTCGGTGTCGACCACTTTGAGTTGCTTGCGCTCGATGTCCAGGCCCCATTCTGCAATCGGGCCCAGTTTTGGCGACAAACCGAAGAACACCAGGAGCATGTCCAGCGGCAGGCGGCGGGTGACGCCGTCGGCGCCGGTGACCTTGATCTCGGACAGCTTGCCGTCCTTGGCTTCAAAGCCGGTGGCCTGGCCCACCAGGAATTGCATCTCATACTGTTCGCACAGTTCCTTCATCTTGGCCACGGACGCCGGCGCCGCGCGGAATTCTTCCCGACGGTGCAGCAGCACTACGGATTCGGCCTTGCCGACGAAATTCAGCGCCCAGTCCAGCGCGGAGTCGCCGCCGCCGCAGATGACGATGTTCTTGCCTTCAAACTGCGCCGGATTCTTGACGCGGTAGAACAGTTGCGAACCGTCGAAGGCTTCGATGCCGTCGACCTTCAGCGTGCGTGGCTGGAACGAGCCGACGCCGGCGGCGATGAAGATGGTCTTGGTGATGAACTTGGTGCCTGCCGAGGTTTCGAGGTCGAAGCGGCCGTCTTCGCGCTTTTGCACGACGGTGACTTCCTGGCCCAGGTGGAAGGTCGGATCGAACGGCTCGATCTGCTTCAACAGGTTATCGGTCAGTTCCTGGCCGGTGCAGACAGGCACGGCAGGGATGTCGTAGATTGGCTTGTCCGGATACAGCTCGACGCATTGGCCGCCGACGTTGGCGAGCGAGTCGATGACGTGCGCCTTGATTTCCAGCAGGCCGAGTTCGAATACCTGGAACAGGCCGACCGGGCCGGCGCCGACGATGACGGCATCGGTTTCGATCGGCGTTGTCTTGCCGGCGTCAGCAGCGGCAATCTTGAAGTTGTCCATAAAAAATCCAATTTCCGTTTCAGTTGAGGGTGTTTCCAGACTCAATTGGCTATCGGCCAAGGCAGGTTTGCTTAGCGGCTGGCGCGTGCATTCCTGATCTTGGCTGTATGGCTAGAAGTGAAGGCTGTCTGTTGAAGGAGCGTGCCGGCTGCTTGCCGGCGCCGCTCCGTTGCGGCGCTGTCGGGCGATGATCAGCGCTGCAGGAACTCCAGTTTGTTCTTGGCGTCTTTCCATTCCTCGGCTTCGGCCAGCGGCGCCTTGGTTTTGGTGATCGAAGGCCAGAAGCGCGCCAGTTGTTCATTGAGCTTGATGAATTCCTGCTGATCGGCCGGGACGTCTTCTTCCGCATAGATAGCATTGACCGGGCACTCCGCCACGCAAACGGCGCAATCGATGCACTCGTCGGGATCAATGGCGAGGAAATTCGGGCCTTCGCGGAAGCAATCAACCGGGCATACATCGACGCAATCCGTGTAACGGCAGCGGATGCAGGATTCGGTCACAACGTGGGTCATAACAGTCCTATCTGTAAAATTTCTTTAAAACCTGGGCAAATTCAGCCGGAATTAGTGGCAATATGGCGCGGTTCAATCGAGGCAAATTACGATTGCCGCCGGAATTCCTGGTTGTTCCCTGATTGCTGCGCAATTTGCAGGCAGATGTGAAGCAAATCTGCCGCCCGCACGACAATTCCTATACAACCGGCTGGAAAGCCTTGTATTTTAAGGCAATTCAACTTTTCTCACAAATGAGGCTTATACAAATTACGTATAAGTAAATATGAAATATTCATTCGTCCAAGGACAAGATCAAAAGTGAACGACGAACAAGCAAAGACGGGTTTCGTGAAGCGCACGCTGGCCGGGCTGGTGGCGATGGGACTGGGATTGGCGCTGGCGGTTGCCGCCCGTGCCGAGAACATCCGCATCGGCGAAATCAACAGCCATACCGGCGTGGCGCAGTCGAGCCAGGCTTATCGCAACGGCGCCGACCTGGCCGTGGCAGAAATTAACGCCGCCGGCGGCTTGCTGGGCCGCAACCTCGAGTTGATTTCGCGCGACGACAGCGGCAGCCCCGACGAAGCCGTGCGGCATGCCGAGGCGTTGATCAGAACCGATCGGGTTGATGTGCTGACCGGCTCGATGTTGTCGAACGTGGCTTTGGCGGTGGCCAAAACCGCCGCATCGGAGAAGAAGCTGTTCGTGGTCGGCGACGCCTTGTCGGACGCCATCACGCTCGACAAGGGCAATCGCTACACCTTCCGCCTGCGGCCGTCGACTTACACGCAGGCCGCCATGCTGGCGGAGGCCGCCGCCCGCATGCCGGGCCGGCGTTGGGCCATCGTCGCGCCCAATTACGAATACGGACAAAGTGCGGTTGCCAATTTCAAGCTGCTGCTGAAAGAGCGCCGTCCCGATGTCGAGTTCGTCTCCGAGCAATGGCCGGCACTGGGCAAGATGCGTGCCGACGTCGTTGTCAAGGCCTTGCGCCAGGCGCGTCCCGATGCGATTTTTAACGCCGCTTTCGGCAGCGATCTGCAGCAATTCGCGGAAGAGGGTAGCCGCCAGGGCCTGTTCGCCGCCAGCACCGTATTCTCGATGTCTGCCGGTCCGACGCTGGGCGACGTGCTGGCACAGTATGAGGGGACAAAAAACTGGGTGGTGCTGGGGTATCCGTCGGAACAGCTGGCGACTCCCGAGCATCAGCGCTTCCGCGAAGCCTACCTGAAGCGATTCAACGATCGGCCGTTGCTGCAGGCGGTGTTCGGCTATAGCACCGTGATGTCGATCGCTGCCGGGATCAAGAAGGCCGGGTCGGTCGATTCCGAAAAACTGGTGACGGCCATGCGCGGTCTGAGCGTGGAGACGCCGGTCGGGCCGATCACCTTCCGCGCCCACGACCAGCAGTCAAGCATGGGCGCGTTCATGGCGACGCTGGTGTGCAAGGATGGCCGCAGCAGCATGACCGAATGGCATTACCTCGACGGTGCGCGCTATATGCCGGACGAGGCCTATGTCAAGGGACGCCGGCCGGCATCGGCGATGCGCTGAGCGGGCGCACATCTGCATATCGCTTAACCCTCTTTGCAGGCGGGGCACGATCTTCTCCATCCAAGGTAAGATAGTGCCCCTTGTCCTCTCCAGCACACGATCATTTCGAATCGTCAGGCGCCATGATTATTTCTTCCTTGCTCGACACCGACCTCTACAAGTTCACCATGATGCAGGTGGTGCTGCATCACTTTCCGGGGGCGCAGGTCGAGTACCGCTTCAAATGCCGCAACGACAATGTCGACCTGACGCCGTACATCGATGAGATCAAGGCTGAAATCGCCGCGTTGTGCCGTCTGCGTTTCCGTGAATCGGAGCTGGCTTACCTGCGCAGCTTCCGCTTCATCAAGAGCGATTTCGTCGACTTCCTCGACCTGTTCCATCTCAACGAAAAATACATCAGCGTCACGCCGTCGCCTGCCGACAATGGCGAGATCGAGATCCAGGTCAAAGGCCCATGGCTGCACACCATCCTGTTTGAAGTGCCGGTGCTGGCGATCGTCAATGAAGTGTATTTCCGTGCAACCCAGCGCGCACCCGATTACGAAACCGGCCGTGCACGCCTGCGCGACAAGATCGCACTGCTGACCGACAATCCCTTGCTGGAAGGCTGCAAGATCGCCGACTACGGCACGCGGCGCCGCTTCTCACGTAGTTGGCACGCCGAAGTGATCCTGGCGATGAAGGACAGCATGGGCAGCCACTTCGCCGGTACCTCCAACGTCCAGTTCGCGATGCAGCACGACCTGACACCGCTGGGCACGATGGCGCATGAATACCTGCAGGCCTGCCAGGCGCTCGGCCCGCGTCTGCGCGATTCGCAGATTTACGGCTTTGAAATGTGGGCGCGCGAATACCGCGGGGACCTCGGCATCGCCTTGTCCGACGTATATGGCATGGATGCATTCCTGCGCGATTTCGACATGTACTTCTGCAAGTTGTTCGACGGTGCGCGCCACGATTCCGGCGACCCGTTCGAATGGGGCGAGCGCCTGCTGAAACACTACGACAATAACCGCGTGGATTCCAAGAGCAAGGTGCTGGTGTTCTCCGACGGTCTTGATTTCGACAAGGTGGTGTCGCTGTACCTGCGCTTCAAGGATCGTGCCAAGGTGGCCTTCGGCGTCGGTACCAATCTGACCAATGATCTCGGCTACACGCCGCTGCAGGTGGTGATGAAGATGGTGCGCTGCAATGGCCAGCCGGTGGCGAAACTGTCGGATACTCCGGCCAAGAACATGTGCGACGACGAAGCCTACGTCAAGTATTTGCGGCAGGTGTTCGAGATCCGGTAAGCGCTTCCTTCGGGCATTTCAATCCGCGAGAAAATTTCGCGGATTGAAATCTTTTAACGCGTTCGGATTCCGGCCGTCATGGCCGGTCTTGCTGGTATAGTGTGGCCTCGCTTATTACGATTTTTTCGTCTTCACAAGGTCCCACATTGCGCACAAAACTCCTCACGACATCGGCCTGTCTCGGCCTTGCTTTGATGCTTCCTCAACTGGCTCATGCAGCCGATCTTGACGGCGGCGCATTGTCTGCGTTGTGGGGTATTCCTTTCATTGGCCTGCTGCTGTCGATCGCGCTGGGGCCGTTGCTGTTCGAGCATTTCTGGCACCACCATTTCGGCAAGATCGCGCTCGCTTGGGGCGCGGCATTCCTGCTGCCTTTTGCGGCGACCTTCGGTGTCCATACGGCCGCAGCCGGCACCGTGCATGCGCTGCTGGCTGAATACATTCCCTTTATCGCCTTGCTGACCGCTTTGTTCGTGGTGGCCGGCGGCATCTGCGTGCGCGGCAACCTGCATGGCACGCCGGCGCTCAATACCGGCCTGCTGGCGCTGGGCACGGTGCTGGCCAGCATCATGGGCACCACCGGTGCATCGATGCTGTTGATCCGTCCGCTGATCCGCGCCAACGACAACCGCAAGCATGCGGTACATATCGTGGTGTTCTTCATCTTCCTGGTTGCCAATGCAGGCGGTTCGCTGACGCCGCTGGGCGATCCGCCGCTATTCCTCGGTTTCCTCAAGGGCGTGGACTTCTTCTGGACCATGCAGAACATTTTTCCCGAAACATTGTTCGTCTGCGTGTCGCTGCTGGTGATCTTTTATCTGCTCGATCGCCACTACTACAAGAACAAGGAAGAAGTCTCGCCGCCGGCGCTCGATCCGACGCCCGATTCGGGCATCCGCTTCGAGGGAAAATTCAATTTCGTGCTGTTGCTGGCGGTGATCGCACTGGTGCTCATGAGCGGCTTCTGGAAGTCGGGCGTGACCTTAGATGTGATGGGCACGCCGGTCGAATTGCAGAACCTGTTGCGCGACCTCGCGCTGGTGGTAATCATCGCGATTTCGCTGTGGAGCACGCCGAAATCGGCGCGCGCCGGCAACGATTTTTCGTGGGGGCCGATCGTTGAGGTGGCCAAGCTGTTCGCCGGCATCTTCATCACCATCATTCCTGTGATCGCGATGCTGCGCGCAGGAGAGGCGGGTGCGTTCGGCGCAGTCGTGCGCGCCGTGACCGGACCTGACGGCCAGCCCATCGACGCGATGTATTTCTGGATCACCGGATTGTTGTCGTCCTTCCTCGATAATGCGCCGACTTACCTGGTGTTCTTCAACACCGCATCGGGTGACGCGCATACGCTCATGACTAAGCTGAGTTCAACGCTGGCGGCGATCTCTGCCGGCGCCGTGTTCATGGGCGCCAACAGTTACATCGGCAATGCGCCCAACATGATGGTCAAGGCCATCGCCGAAGAACGCGGCATCAAGATGCCGTCCTTCTTCGGCTACATGGCCTGGTCGCTGGTCATCCTTGTACCGCTGTTCGTCATCATGACCTTCCTGTTTTTTGTTTAACGATAAAAGAGACAAGCATGAAACCAAAGATCTTCGTTGCACGTGCCGTTTTTCCTGAAGTATTGCAACGCCTGGCGCAGCATTTCGACGTCGAGTCCAATCAGGAGGACCGTATCTTCACGGCCGACGAATTGATCGCCAAGATGCAGGGCAAGGTCGGTCTGTTCTCGACGCCGAGCGAGCCGGTCAGTGCAGCTTTGTTCGCCGCCAATCCGCAGTTGAAAGCGGTATGCAACATGGCGGTCGGCTACAACAATATCGACGTCGCTGCGGCCACCCAAGCCGGCGTGCAAGCCACCAATACGCCGGATGTGCTCAACGAAACCACCGCCGACTTCGGGTGGGCGCTGCTGATGGCGACTGCGCGTCGCGTCACTGAATCGGAGCACTGGCTGCGCGCCGGACACTGGAAGAAATGGAGCTACGATAGTTTCACCGGCCCTGACGTACATGGTTCCACGCTGGGCATCATCGGCATGGGCCGCATCGGCCAGGCCATCGCGCGGCGTTCGCTGGGTTTCGACATGCAGGTGATTTATCACAACCGCTCGCAACTCTCGCCGGAACTGGAAGCACGCGCCAACAATGCGAAATATGTCGGTAAGGAAGAGCTCTTGCGCACCGCCGACCATGTCATCCTGGTGTTGCCGTATTCGAAAGAGTCGCATCATACGATCAAGGCTGCCGACCTGGCCTTAATGAAGCCGCAGGCCACGCTGATCAATCTTGCACGTGGCGGCATCGTTGACGATGCGGCGCTGATCGCCGCCTTGCGCGACAAGAAGATCGCCGCCGCAGGCCTCGACGTGTTCGAAAACGAGCCGGCTTTCAATCCGGATTTCCTCGGTTTGTCGAACGTGGTGCTGACGCCGCACATCGCCAGCGCTTCGACGCCGACCCGCCTGGCGATGGCCAATTGCGCGGCCGACAACCTGATCGCCGCGCTGTCGGGGCAGACGCCACCGAACTTGCTCAATCGCGACGTCCTGCCCAAGTCGTAGATGCTCGAAATTGTCTTAGAGGCAATAAAAAACCCGCCGAGGCGGGTTTTTTATTTTCCGGATGTTGCCATCGCGGAAGGGGATCAGCCCTTCAGTTCGGCGATCAGGTCGATGTATTGCTGCTGGGCTTCTTCCTGCGGCAAGCCTTTGAGGGCTTCCCAGGCATCCCATTTGGCGCGGCCGACGAAGTCGGTCATGCCGGGGCGGTCGCCTTGCACATCGCCGCTGCTGCCTTGCTTGTAGAGGCCGTACATCTTCAGCAGGGTCATGTTGTCGGGGCGTTCCGACAGATTCTTGGACTCGGCGACGGTCTGTTCAAATTGTTCCTGCAAACTCATGTTTCCTCCTGGGGCCTTGGGACGGCTTAAACAGCCAGCAGTTCGACTTCGAAAATCAACGTTGCGTTCGGCGGAATCACGCCGCCGGCGCCGCGTGCGCCATAGCCCAGCGCCGCAGGGATGATCAGTTTGCGGACGCCGCCGACCTTCATGCCCTGAACGCCTTCGTCCCAGCCCTTGATCACATGACCTGCACCCAAAGGGAACGCAAATGGATCGTTGCGGTCTTTACTCGAGTCGAATTTGCTGCCGGCGGTGCCATCCGGATTTTGCAACCAGCCGGTGTAATGCACGCTGACATGGTTTCCTGCCTTGGCTTCGTCGCCTGCGCCAACCTGGATTTCTTCGTATTGCAGTCCAGAGGAGGTAGCGATAGTGGACATTTTGTTCCTTTCAAAGAGTATGTTTGTGCCGTGTTTTTAGCCGCGCGTCCGGAAGAAAAGTGCCCTGAAAGGCCCGTCCTCCCTGCGTTCTGCGCATATGCATGCTGAATTGCTGAACGGGGTTGGTCGCAGTGTAAACCAAAATACGGCAAAACACCGGGATCAACACCACTCGTGTCAGCCAAATCGGCATCAGAAGCGTTAGGTACCGTGGGGCGTGCTTTTTTTACGGATTTGTTACGGATTTCATGCACGGTAAGATCGCATTTTTTAAAGTAAAGTTCTTCATGCTGCATAGTTTTGCCCGGTTTTCCCGGCTTTCTCTTCTGGCGCTGTGCGCGCTGTCCGCTGTCATCGCTGCTACGCCGGCATCTGCGAACGTGGTGGTGGTCCTCAATTCCGGCGACGCCACGGTGACTTTGCTGGATCAGTCGACTTACAAGGAAATCAACACCTTCTCGGTTGGCAAGGAGCCGCATCACCTGATGGCGACGCCCGACAACAAGTCGCTCATCGTTGCCAGCGCTACCGGCAACCAGCTGATTTTCCTCGATCCCAGGACCGGCGAAGTGCAGCGTCAGCTGCGCGGCATCATCGATCCGTACCAGATCGGTTTCTCTCCCGACCAGAAATGGTTCATCGCCAACGGCCTGCGGCTGGATCGCGTCGACGTGTATCGCTACGACGGCCATAACCTCGACCTCGCCAAGCGCGTGCGCCTGGCCAAGACGCCCAGCCACATTGCCTTCGACGCCGCCAGCACCACGGCTTTCATTACCCAACAGGGCAGCAACGAGATCAGCGCCATCGACCTGGCGACCCAGCAGGTCAAATGGACCATGCCGGTCGGCAAGTTGCCTGCAGGCATTTTCATGACGCCGGACAATAAGTATTTACTGGTCGGCATCATGGGTAAGGATTACGTGCAGGTGATCGACTGGCGCACGCAGAAGACCGTCAAGACCATTCGCACCGGCGAAGGTGCGCACAATTTCCGCGCCCATGGCGACAAGCGCTATGTCTATGTCTCGAATCGCGTTTCCAACACCATCAACATCATTGACCTGCAGACGCTGGAAAGCGTTGGCGTGATTTCCGTGCCGGGCGGTCCGGACTGCATGGAAGTGACCGACGACGGCAAGACCATGTGGGTCACGCTGCGCTGGATCAAGAAGGTTGCCGTGATCGATCTGGCCAGCAAGAAGATCACCAAAATCATCCCGGTCGGCCGTTCGCCGCACGGCATCTACTTCATCAATCGGGCTGCCGACCTCTGATGCAGATCTTGTCGTCTCGCCTCGGCAGGATCGCCGCCATGAGCGCAATGGTGGTCGCCATCTGGCCGGCGCAGGCGGCGACCGACAACACGACGGCCTGCAAAGGCACGATCTACCTCAGTTTCGACACCGGCAGCCAGTCGCAGGCCGAATTCATCGCGCAAACGCTCAACAAGCACCACATCAAAGCGACCTTCTTCCTCGCCAACGAAAAAACCGTCAACGGCGATTACACGCTTGATCCGGCTTGGGCGCCGTACTGGAAAGCGCGCGTCGCCGAAGGCCATGCTTTCGGCACGCATACCTTCGACCACGTCTACGTCCAGCGCGACTTGCCTGATGGTCGCATCGAAGTCAAACCGCAATTCGGCGCACATGCCGGCCAGAAGCAGGTCTGGAGCGCCGCGCAATATTGCGGTGAGCTGCAGCGCGTGGCGGATCGCTTCAAGCAATTGACGGGCGCCACGCTCGATCACCTGTGGCGCGCGCCGGGCGGCAAGCTGACGCCGCAGTTGCTGGCGGCGGGGCGCGCTTGCGGTTATTCTCATGTGGCGTGGGCCGAGGCCGGTTTTTCCGGCGACGAATTGCCCAGCGAAAAGTGGCCCAACGCCATGCTGCTGCAACAATCCCTGCGTAAGCTCAAAGACGGCGACATCGTCATGGCGCATCTGGGCATCTGGTCGCGCAAGGATCCATGGGCGCCGGGCGTGCTGGAGCCGCTGATTTCCGGGCTGGAGCAGAAGGGCTTCTGTTTCGCCACCTTGCGCGACCATCCGGCCTACCGGGCAGCGCTCGACAAGCAGCAAACCGCCGTCATCAAATAAGCACTTGCTAAGCAAGCGTTCACCCAGGCAATCACCATGATGCACATGATCCAGGCATTTTCCGATTTGTTCGCGACCGTTCAGGGATGGCTGTTCGAAACCATCGTCCAGCCGATGGTGTTCAACCTTGGCCTGGGCGAATTCGTCGAAGAAGCATTCACCGGCACCGAATGGTTCCTGGTCGGTGTTTGCGAACTGGCCGTGCTGTTCATCATCCTGCGTCCGCTGGAAGCATGGATTCCGGTGCACGCGTTCACCGACCGCCGCGCACGCTGGAACGATTTCATCTATACCGCCTTGCATCGCCTCGGCGCATTCTCGATCCTGGTGTTTTTCCTGCTCGACCCGCTCATGTCCTACCTCAGCGAATTCCTGCACTGGGAAGGCTGGGGCACATTCAATCTCGACGACGTCTGGCCGGGCGTAACCGACCAGGCGCTGGTGAGTTTCCTGCTCTATCTGATCGTGCTGGATTTCTGCGATTACTGGTATCACCGTGCGCAACACGGCGTGCGCTGGCTGTGGGCCTTGCACAGTCTGCATCACAGCCAGGAAAACATGAACCTGTGGAGCGATGATCGCAACCATTTGCTCGACGACCTGGTGCGCGACGTGCTGATGGGCATCGTGGCGCTGGCCATCGGCGTGCAGCCGGGCCAATACATTCTGCTGGTGTCGGCGTCGCGCATGCTGCAAAGTTTGCAGCATGCCAACGTGCGCATCCATTTCGGCCGCATTGGCGAATGGCTGCTGGTGTCGCCGCGCTTCCATCGCCTGCATCATGCGATCGGCATCGGTCATGAGAGCCACGGTAAGAACTCGCTGGGCGGTCATAACTTCGCGGTACTGTTCCCGATCTGGGACCTGTTGTTCCGCACCCGTCATGTCGGCACCGGCTTCGCCATGACCGGCGTGCGCGATCAGTTGCCGCCGCCCGCCGGCAAGGGCCGCAACTATGGTCGCGGCTTTTGGGCGCAGCAATGGCTGGGCCTGAAGCGCATTGTCGAATTTTCCCGCAAGGCGGCGCGCTGATGCGGCTGATGACTGTCTCCTTCGGACGGGCGCTGCTGTCGCAGTTGCACATCCGCATGCTGCTGCTGACGGTGTTGCCGTTCGTGATGTCCATCGTGCTCTGGGGCGTGGCGCTGTGGCTCGGCCTGCAACCGATGATCGACTGGCTGCAGGATTACTTTGTTGGCCATAACGGTTTCGGCGTGGCCGGCTCCATCCTCAGCTGGTTCAACATGGGGGCGCTCAAGACCGTCATCGTGCCGCTGATCGCCATGTGGGCCTTGCTGCCGCTGATGATTCTGACCGCGCTGGTGTTCGTCGGTTTGTGGGCGGTGCCGGCCATCGCTCGCCATGTGGGCGGCCGTCACTATGCGCATCTTGAAAAGCGTCACGGCGGTTCGGTGGCGGGCAGCCTGTGGACCTCGCTGTGGTGCTTCGCGGTGTTCGTGTTCGGCTGGATCGTGACCTTGCCGCTGTCGATCTTCCCGCCTCTGGCGTTCGTGATCCATCCGCTGCTGTGGGGCTGGCTGACGTATCGCGTGATGGCTTATGACACGCTGGCGGACTATGCCACGCCGGAAGAGCGTCGCGCCATCCTGCACGCGCATCGCTGGCCGCTGCTGCTGGTCGGCGCCATTGCCGGCACCATGGGCGCGGCGCCCACGTTGCTGTGGCTGGGCGGCGCGTTGTCGGTGATTTTCTTTCCGATCCTGGCGGCCGGTGCAATCTGGCTGTACGTGCTGGTGTTCGTCTTCACCGGCCTGTGGTTCCAATACTATTGCCTGGAAGCGCTCAGCAGCTTGCGCGCAGCAGCCGGCACCGACACAGTCTCCGCTTCCTCCGGCAGCAACTGAGCAGGGGGCAACCGGATTTTCCGGATCAGGGCATAATTCCGGGTTACCACCTGCTGAAGCGAACGGATATTTATGGCTATCGGACTCATCATCATCGGCGACGAAATCCTTTCCGGAAAACGCGTCGACAAGCATTTCCCCAAAGTACTTGAATTCCTCACCGCACGCGGCCTGCAACTGGCGTGGGCAGAGTATGTGGGCGACGATCCCGAGCGCATCACCAACACGCTCAAACGCACCTTCGCCAGCGAAGACATCGTGTTTTGCACCGGTGGCATCGGCGCCACGCCCGACGACCACACGCGCCAGTGCGCGGCGGCGGCACTGGGCGTCGAGCTCGCGCTGCATCCCGACGCCAAGGTAAAAATCCAGGAGCGCATTGCCGACACCGCGCGCGAAGCCGGCATCACGCCGGTGTTCGATGCGCCGGAAAACCTGCATCGCCTGAAGATGGGCGAGTTTCCGGTCGGTTCTTCGATCATCCCGAATCCGTTCAACAAAATCCCCGGCTTCTCTGTGCCGAACGTCAGTGGCGAGGGAGCGCATTATTTTGCTCCGGGCTTTCCGGTGATGGCGTGGCCGATGTTTGAATGGGTGCTCGATACGCACTATGCGCATCTGTTCCATCGCGTTGCGCGCGCGGAAAAGTCGGTGCTGGTGTTCGAAATGCCGGAGTCGACGCTCACGCCGCTGATGGAAGCCATCGAAGCCGAATTTTCCCTGGTGAAAGTATTCAGCCTGCCGCATGTGGGTGACGACAAGACCCGCCGCCACATCGACCTCGGCGTCAAAGGCGACCCGTCGCAAGTGGAAGACGCCTTCCGCAAGATGGAAGATGGTCTGCGCGAACTCAAGGCGGATTACCAGCAAGCGAGCTGAATCAAGAACTGAATCGGAGATGAATGCCGCGGGCAAAAAAATGCCCCGGCTCACCGAGGCATCAGAAACGGTATCTTAGGAGGAAATCAGATACCGAGGAGACAAAGATTGCTCTGAGGCGCTACGGGTAGAACGGGGATACGCCTCATTGCTGAATAACGGGTATTGCACAAGCACTACTTGCAACCACTTGCAGAAAATCTTGCAGCGTTACAACTGTGTCAACAAACCTGTAAAGCAAAACGGGCAGAACAGTCATCATAACGAATATTGTCTGCCCGGGTGTTGTTCGGGCTTGAATTATTCGTCTGATTTATTTCTTGCTGCCGCGGGTTGTTGCTTTTACGGTCGCTTGCGACAACTGATCAACCGCGCTCGACACATTGGCTTCCAGTGCTTCGCTCGCTTGCTTGGCGCTCTTGGTGAATTGCTCGTAGCCAGCGTTGAAATTGCCGATGGTTGTCTTGACGAAAGTAATCGCGTTTTCCGAACCGGCCGGAGCGTTCTTGGAGGCTTCGTCGATCAGCGAAATTACCTTGCGGTTGACTTCAGCCAGTTGCGCTTCGGCGGTCTTGGTCAGTTCTGCTTGTGTGGTCGACACGATGCCCGCCAGATGGCGGCCGTAGGCCAGGCTCTTTTCGACGGTAGGCTGGGCCTGCGCGGTCGACAGCGAAAAGAATTCTTGCGCATCTTTGGCGGTCAGCAATTTCTGTGTCGCTTCGCGGGATTCTTCCAGGGAAGACTTGGTGGCTTTCAGGTTCAGGTCGACCAGCTTTTCGACGCCCTCGAAGGTCTTGTTGGCAAACTGAGTAAATAGTGCGATTTGCGCTTCAAAGTTCGCTTTGGTTGCGGCGGAGAATTGTTCGGAGAGAGTCGTCATTTTGCGTAGTCCTTTGGTCCGGTATCAAGATTGATGGAATAGGTCGGGGGAAAATGCACGCTATTGTTGGACACTCTTTTGTGCGGTGCACAATTCTGATTTTAGGTGAAAATGCAGGCATGTCAATAGGTTCGCCGACGATTTTCGCAAAGATTGTGATCTATTTTCCGTAGACGATATACATACTTCCGAGTCGGTTTTTTTGAGCCGCGTTTAACTGCAGAACCCCTATTGAAAGTCAGTTTGAGAGCCTGCTATTGAGAGCCTATTACAGCGACCATTTTGTCCTGCCGTTGCCGCCCGGACATCGTTTCCCGATGATCAAGTATCGCCTCATCCGGGAAGGTGCGGCGCGCGCCGTGCCGGACGTGGAGTTCCATGAAGCCCAAGCTGCCAGCGACGGTGTGCTGGCGCTGGCGCATCATCCGCGCTATGTCGACCAGGCCTCCCGCGGCGTATTGCCGGAGCAGGTGCAAAAGGACATCGGCTTCCCGTGGTCGTCGGAAATGGTCGAGCGTTCGCGCCGTTCCGCCGGCGCTACCATCGCCGCCTGTCGCAGCGCCATGGAGCAGGGTGTCGCCGTCAACCTGGCCGGCGGCACGCATCACGCCTACGCCGATCATGGCGCAGGCTTTTGCGTGTTCAACGACGCCGCCGTCGCCGCGCGCCTGATGCAGGCCGAACGTCGCGCAGCACGCGTGGCGATCGTGGACCTCGATGTTCATCAGGGCAACGGCACCGCATCGATTCTGGCGAAGGACGATTCGGTGTTCACCTTGTCGCTGCATGGCGAGCGCAACTATCCGTTTGAAAAAGAACAAAGCGATCTCGACGTCGCCTTGCCCGACGGCGTCGGCGACGCCGATTATCTGGCCGCATTGGAGACGGCGCTGGCGCAGCTGATGACGCGCTTCGATCCGCAACTGATCATCTACCTTGCCGGCGCCGATCCACATGAAGGAGACCGGCTCGGGCGCATGAAGCTGAGCATGGCCGGCCTGGCGGCGCGCGACACGATGGTGTTCGAGCTGGGCCATCAGCAAAGAATTCCGATCGCGGTTACGATGGCGGGCGGCTACGGAAAAAACATCGAAGACACCGTCGCCGTCCACGTACAAACAATTACGCTTGCCAGTCGATACGCTGCCGACTGGAACTGAGCCCGGAGTCAAGACGTTCATCGCACTTCGGTGCACCTCTCGCAGTGTGTTTTGGATAACTATGATTCGCACCACCGTCGGCGCCGCCCAGGACAAACGTTCCTGGAATCCCATGTTGCTCAACCTTGTTCCGCTGGCCTTCGTGCTGATCTGGAGCACCGGCTTCATCGTCGCCAAGTTCGGCTTGCCGTATGCGCCGCCGCTGACTTTCCTGGTACTACGCTTCATCGGCGTGCTGATTTTCCTGGTGCCGCTGGTGCTGGTTCTGCGTGCGCCGTGGCCCAAAGGCAGCCAGGTCGCACACATCGCCGTGGCCGGCGTGCTGCTGCATGCGGCCTATCTGGCGGGCGTGTGGAGCGCCATCAAGATGGGCATGCCGGCCGGACTGAGCGCGCTGATTGTCGGCTTGCAACCGGTGCTGACGGCATTCGCCGCACCCTTCGTCGGCGAGCGCGTCAAGGGACGGCAATGGCTGGGACTGGGGCTGGGTTTGTGCGGCGTCGGGCTGGTGGTAGCCAACAAGATTTCACTGATCGGCCTGTCGTGGGAAGCGATTTCCCTGTGCGTCATGGCGCTGGTGACGATCACCATCGGCACGCTGTATCAGAAGCGCTTCTGCCCGCACTTCGACCTGCGCACCGGCACCATCGTGCAGTTCATCGCGTCGACGCTGGTCCTGTTGCCGTTTGCGGTTTTCGTGGAAGACTTCGGTCCCGGTTTGCACGCCGTGTCGTGGACGCCGCAGTTCATCGGCGCCTTGCTGTGGTCCATCCTGGCGCTGTCGATCGGCGCGATCTTCCTGTTGTTCGCACTGATCCGTCGCAGTGCAGCCACCGCCGTCACCAGCCTGTTATACCTGACGCCGCCGACCACCGCCGTGATGGCCTGGCTGATGTTCGGCGAGGTCTTCAGCGTGATCGGCATCATCGGCATGGTGGTGGCCGTGATCGGCGTCGCCTTCGTCGTGCGGAAGTAGTCTCGTTCAGGCCGGCATCAAGGTAATCAGCTTCAGATCCGGCCGGTTCGCCACGCGAAAATTCACCTGCTGATAAGTCAGCTCGCCATGTATCGGGTGGCGGAACAGGCGCTTGCCACCTTCGCGTTCGACCACATCCTGCAAGCTCCAGGCGCGCTTGAACAACGCACTGCGCGCCGACAATTCTTCCACCATCGTCTTGATCTGCGGGTCGTCCAGATACTGGCCGCAATCAGCGCGGAACTCCGCTACCAGACGGCGTGCGCGCTGTTCCCAATCGGTGATCAGTTCCTGCGACGCCGTTGTGCAAAACGTGAAAAACAGCAGGTTGTCGTATTCGCTGCCGGCGGTGAGCCAGCCGGTGAACAGCTTGCGCGCCGGCGCATTGCAGGCCAGCGCATTCCAGTAGCGGTCCAGCACGTAGGCCGGCTGGCGAATGCTGCGCACGACCTCAAGGATCTCCGGTGCGATGCTTTCGGTGTGATCATCCTGGTGCACCGGATCCTTCTTTTCCGCCAGTTCAAACAGATAGATGCGCTTGGCGCGCGGCAAGTGCAGCGCATCGGCGATGCGCGCCAGCGCCTGGGGCGAAATCGAGTCGGTGCGGCCTTGTTCTATCCACGTGTACCAGGTCACGCTGATGCCGCACAACTGCGCCACTTCTTCGCGTCGCAGTCCCGGCGTGCGGCGTCGCGTGCCGTGCGTCAGATGAGCAAGTCCGGCCAGCGTCGGCGAAATTTGTTCGCGCTGTGATTTGATGAACTCCCCCAGGGCCTTGCGCCTGATGTCGGGTTTGAGGTTTTTGTCCTGTCTGGTGTCTTCGGAAGGCATGGGAGGGCTCAGGCTATTGGTTTAGGTAATAGTATAAATGGTGAACTTGTACCAGGATACAGAACAACTAAACTTGCGTCTCCAGCCAGTCAACAACCATGTAGCACATCAACTCAGGGAGCCAGGAATGCGTAGCCACAATGAAGTAGTTTCTGAACAATTCGGCACTACCGCCGCCTCGTATCTGACAAGCGCCGTCCATGCGCAGGGCGCGGATTTGCAAGACCTCGCGGCGTATGCCGCCGCTTATCCGCACGCCCGCGTGCTGGATCTGGGCTGTGGCGGCGGTCACGCCAGCTTTGCAACGGCGCCGTTCGCCGCGCAAGTGGTTGCCTACGACTTGTCGGCGCAGATGCTGGAAGTGGTGCGCGCCGCCGCCGTCGAACGCAAGTTGTCCAATATTGAGGTGCAGCAGGGCAGCGCCGATCGCCTGCCGTTCGCCGATGCCTCGTTCGATGTCGTGTGTACCCGTTTTAGCGCGCACCACTGGCGCAACCTGCCGCAGGCTTTGCACGAAGCCGCGCGCGTGCTGAAGCAGGGCGGCCGCTTTGTGATGATCGACACCGCGGCGCCGGCCGACGTACTGGCGGACACCTACGTGCAGGGTATCGAACTGCTGCGCGACACCTCGCATGTGCGCAACGTCAGCCTGTCGTCATGGAAAAAACTGATCGCGCAGACCGGCCTGCATGTTGAGTTCTCCAAGAGTTGGAAACTGACACTTGAATTCGCCTCATGGGTCGCACGCATGCGTACCTCGCCGGAACACATTGTCGCAATCAAGTCGCTGTGGCGCGCCGCGCCGGCGGAGGTCCGCAGCTACTTCAACGTGGCCGAGGACTACTCTTTCGATATCGACACCGTACTGGTGGAAGCGATCAAGAAATAATGAGCAGGGAGGATGAGTCATATGTGCGCCGACTTAAAGGGCGTCCAATAATATATTGGCCCCCTTTTGAGTCGATGCTTATGCTGGGCGACATTTCCTCAAGTCCCATTCCGGCGCCGCCCAGACATGAAAGCATTGCGCTCATCCGATTTCCTCGCCGTCCTGGCGCTCGCTACGGCGGCCTTGTTCTGGGCCGGCAATATGCTGGTCGGCAAGGCGCTCAATGAGCAGGTCGCGCCGCTGGCACTGGCGTTCTGGCGCTGGGTATTGATCTTGGCGATCCTGGCGCCGTTCGTCTGGCGCGACGTGGTGCGTCATCAGGCGGAAATCCGTGCGGCCTTGCCTTTGCTGAGTTTGCTGGCCTTGCTCGGCACCGGTTTGTACAACGCGCTGATTTTCGGCGCACTCCATTTCACCAGCGCCACCAACGCCGCATTGCTCAATTCTTCGATTCCGGTCTGGACCGTATTGCTCTCGGTGTTGTTGCACCGGCGTCGGCCGGGGCGCATGGAACTGCTCGGCGTCACCGTCTCGCTCTGCGGTGTTGCCGTCATCATCAGTCATGGTTCGCTCAATGGCTTTGTCGGTTTTCAGCTCAATCGCGGCGACACCTGGATGCTGGTCGCGATGGTGATGTGGAGCGTCTATCTGTTGCTGTTGCCGCATCGCCCGCGCGTGTTGCCGAGTTTCTGTTTTCTGTGGGTCACAGGTGTGCTCGGATTGATTGCATTGACTTTCCTGATGCTCGTCAACGGAGGAGGGCAGGTGTTCGTTATACCGCTCAGCCAAACCAGCGTGACCGGTGTTTTTTATCTGGCTGTTTTCCCCAGTATCCTGGCGACGCTCGTGTGCAACTACGGCATTGACCGCATTGGATCCGTGAGAGCATCTCAATGCGTTCATCTGGTCCCGGTATTCGCCTCTGTTATCGCGATGGCCTGGCTTGGGGAGACATTACACTGGTATCATGCTGTGGGTTTTATTTTTGTACTGGCGGGTCTGTTCTTAGCAAATCAGAGGTATCGCGACCATTAAAAAAGAGTCGCGCGGGGTGTCAAAAAATTAAAAAAGCGCATTTTTCAAGAAAGTTGTTTAAAAAGTTGCGCTAACTACCTAATTATCTTGCGATTTTTCCTTGGTTTGCTACACTGCCAACAGTTTCTTGTATGTATCAATCAGGGGGAGGTTTACCAATGCTCAAATCTGCGCTAGCTGCCGTCGCTACGGCACTTCTGGTCTTGGTCGGCACATCCTCGGTGCAAGCGCAAACTTCACCTAACTCCAAGAAAACAGTCGTTAAAAAGACTGTAATCAAGAAGAACGTCGTCAATCGTCGTCCAGTAGTTGCGCCCAAGCGCGCTACGCAAGCCTCGCTGGATCGCCGAGAAAAACTGGTCAAGAAGGTTGCCGTGGTCCACGGCAAGCGCCGCGTAGTGTATCAGCGCGTTGCCGCCATGCCGACGGTACCGGTTGTGCCCCCCGTCATGACCGCCGGGGACATGGCAGGCCTCAACCTGACGCAAGATCCTCTGGCGCTGCGTTCCAACGTCGCATTGGTGATCGATCAGGCCAGCTCGCAAGTCCTGTTTGAAAAGAATTCGTCCGTCGCCTTGCCGATCGCTTCCGTTACCAAGCTGATGACTTCGCTGGTAGTGGTTGAAGCTCGCCAGAATATGGAAGAAATCCTGACCGTCAGCGATGACGACGTCGATCGTCAAAAACACAGCAGCTCCCGCCTGCGCGTCGGTGCGCAATTGTCGCGCGACGACATGCTGCACATTGCACTGATGAGCTCCGAAAATCGCGCCGCATCGGCACTGGGCCGCAACTATCCGGGCGGTCTGCCGGCCTTCGTCGCAGCAATGAACGCCAAGGCGCGCTCGCTGGGCATGATGGATACGCACTACGTTGATTCGACCGGCCTCTCCAGCAACAACGTCGCCAGCGCGCGTGACCTCGCCAAGCTGGTCGTCGCCGCCTACAACTACCCGATCATTCGCCAGTACTCGACCGACGCCAAATACATGGTCGAGCCAAGCGGCCATGCTTTGCAATACGCCAGCTCCAATCGCCTGGTCGCCAGCAAGGATTGGGACATCGGCCTGCAAAAGACCGGTTACATCAACGAAGCAGGCCATTGCCTGGTCATGCTGACCAAGATTGAAGGCCGTTCGGTGGTGATGGTGTTCCTTGACTCCAAGGGCAAGCTGTCGCACGTGGGCGATGCCGCACGCATGCGCAAATGGTTGTCCGAGCAAGGCCCGCAAAACCTGACGCGCGTGAACCTGCGTGCACGTGCCGACGAAGGCTGATCCGGCTCCAACGAATTTCAAGCAATAAAAAAGGCGAACTTTGGTTCGCCTTTTTTATTGCCGTCGTTCCAGCCGGTGCTATACCTATGCCACGCCGTCCGGCAAATTCTGCTGGCTCACGAAACCCAGCGCCGAGGAGATCTGCGCCGCCGTTGTGACCAGGTCTTCCACCCAGTCTTCCTGCAGGCGATCGGCCGGCGCCGAAATCGACAGACCCGCGACCAGTTTTCCCGAGTCGTCTCGGATGCCGGCGGCCATGCAGCGCACACCCAGTTCCAGCTCTTCATTGTCGCGTGCATAACCAAGCGCGCGCACCATGCTCAGTTCACGCTCCAGCTTGCCCAAGTCGGTAATCGAATTCTTGTTGTGGCCGGCCAGCCCGGTGCGAGTGGCATACGCACGCACGGCCTTGGGATCGTCAATGGAGAGAAACAGCTTGCCGGTCGAGGTCAGATGCAGCGGCGCGCGGCCGCCGATGGCACGCACCACCTGCATGCCTGAGCGTTCGGAGAAGGAGCGGTCGATATAAACGATTTCATCGCTTTGACGCACGGACAGGTTGATGGTCTGGTGCGTCTTGCGATGCAGGGCACGCATGAAATCGAGCGCCGCTTCACGCACGCTCAGGCGGCTCTTGACGATATTGCCGAGTTCCAGCAGGCGCATGCCGAGGCGGTAGGTGCCGGGCTCCGAGCGATCGACGAAGCGCTTCACCACCAGGTCGTTGAGGATGCGGTGGGCGGTCGATGGATGCAGCTTGGTGGCGGCCGACAATTCCTTCAGGCTGACCGGATCCGGATACATTGCCAGCGCGTCCAGCAGGGACACCATCCGTTCAATGACCTGGATCGATATCGCGCCTGTTTCGTCGTGGGCTTCTTTTTTCATCTCGATTTCTGATGCATTGCAATAGGTTCTTTATACCACATTGTGAAAAGGAGAAGAAGGCGGTGCGCCAGGACGAGGCGTTTTCGGGCCATGGTGGTAGTTTTACGAGGACAAAAATGAAACGGCGACGACCGTGTTCACAGGAGGGGGCGGCAGCGCCCATTCCGTGATTACGCCATAAAGGCCGATATTACGATTCCCTGAAAATTCCTGTTTCATCCATATCTCCCGGCTATATTGCTGCCGGTGATTCCCTTATGCGAATTTGATATGAACAGCGCCTGTCTATATTCGGCAGCCTTGTTGTTGCTTATCTGATTTCCGCATATTGAGAGAAGAAAGTATTCGTTCGTTTTTTCTTGCCGCCTCATTAACCTGTGCTCTCCAGAACAAAACTGAACCAAGAGGGATGCAGATCATGTTGAAAAAGCTTATCAAGTCGGTTGCCGTTGCAGCCTTGTTCTCGCAGGTTGTGCCGCTGGCGCACGCCGCAGATATCTCCTTGCTGAATGTCTCCTACGATCCGACTCGCGAACTCTACGCCGACTATAACAAGGCCTTCGCCAAGTACTGGAAAGCCAAGACCGGCGACAACGTGACCATCAAGGCATCCCACGGCGGTTCGGGCAAACAGGGCCGCTCTGTCATCGACGGCATCGACGCCGACGTGGTGACGCTGGCGCTGGCATACGACATCGATGAAATTTCCGAAAAGGCCAAGCTGCTGCCGGCCGACTGGCAAAAGCGCCTCGACCATAACAGCTCGCCGTACACTTCGACCATCGTGTTCCTGGTGCGCAAGGGCAATCCCAAGAAGATCAAGGACTGGGACGATCTGATCAAGCCGGGTGTCTCGGTGATCACACCGAATCCGAAGACCTCCGGCGGCGCACGCTGGAACTACCTGGCCGCATGGGCCTACGCGCTGAAGAAGGGCGGCAATGACGCCGCTGCACGCGACTACATTTCCAAGCTGTTCAAGAACGTGCCGGTGCTGGATTCCGGCGCACGCGGCGCCACCATCAGCTTTGTCGAACGCGGCTTGGGCGACGTCCTGCTGGCATGGGAAAACGAAGCGCTGATCTCGCTGAAAGAATGGGGCCCGGACAAGTTCGACGTCATCACGCCATCGATTTCCATCCTGGCTGAACCTCCTGTTGCGGTGGTCGACAAAGTCGTCGACCGCCGCGGCACCCGCAAGGTGGCAGAAGAATACCTGAAGCACCTGTACTCCGATGAAGGCCAGGAAATCATCGCCAAGAACTACTACCGTCCGATCAACCCGAAGATCGCTGCGAAATACGCCTCGCAATATCCGAAAGTCAACCTGATCACCGTCGACAACACCTTCGGCGGCTGGCAGAAGGCCCAGAAGGATCACTTCTCCGACGGCGGCAGCTTCGATCAACTGTACGTGCCGAACAAGAAGTAATTCCGACACATCGGCATCACACTCCGGAAGCCCGCAGTGCCGCTTCCGGAGTCATCACAAGAATGACCTGATTCACCCTTTGAGTTGACCATGACGATTCTCCTGTTGGCCGGCAGTCCTTCTGCTCCGTCCCGTTCCACCCGCTTGCTGCACCACGTCGGCGAAAAGCTGGCCGCGCTCGGGCACCGTTACTCCAAACTGGACGTGCGCGATCTGCCGGGGCAGGCGCTGATCCGCGCCGACTTCAACGATCCCGAGATCAAGGCCGCACTGGCCCGTGTCGAAGAAGCGTCGGCTGTGGTCGTGGCGACGCCGGTGTACAAGGCGGCCTACAGCGGCGCGCTGAAAGCCTTCCTCGATTTGTTGCCGCAGTTCGGCCTGACCGACAAGCTGGTGCTGCCGCTGGCCACCGGCGGCAGTCAGTCACACATGCTGGCGCTCGATTACGCGCTGCGTCCGGTGCTGTCGTCGCTGGGGCCGAAACACGTGCTGCCGAGCATTTACGCCACTGAAGCACAGGTGATCTGGTCGGAACAAGACGGCCTGGTGCTCGATGCGCCCATCGTGGCGCGCGTGCAGGAAGGCGTCGACCAGTTGTCGAGCAGCCTGCTAGCCTTGCACAAGACCGCGCCGGGCGTATTCACCGACATACCGTTTTCGCAGATCCGATGTAGCGTTTAAGCAGCGTTCGGCTTAAACATCCACGCAAGACCCGCGATCCGCCTCAGGAGCGGAGGGGCCTTGTTACGCCAAATTACACAAGAACAGTTACGGGAAAACAGATGAGCACACAACAAGGTTTCTCCAGACGCCGCACCCTCGGCCTGCTGTCAGCGCTGACCACACTGACCATTGCTGGCGCCGGTCTCGGTGTGAGCAACTTCGCCGCCGCCCAGTCCAAGCAAGTGCTGCGCATCGGCTATCAGAAAGCCGCCAGCACGCTGGTGTTGCTCAAGGCGCACGGCGCGCTGGAAAAACGTCTGCAAGCGCAAGGCGTGGAAGTCAAATGGGCGGAATTCGCCGCCGGTCCGCAACTGCTGGAAGCGCTGAATGTCGGCTCGGTCGACTTCGGCTACGTCGGTGAAGCGCCGCCGGTGTTTGCCCAGGCCGCAGGCGCCGACTTCGTCTACACCGCCTATGAAATCCCGACGCCGGACGCCGAAGGCTTGCTGGTGCAAAAGGATTCGCCGATCAAGAGCGTGGCCGAACTGAAGGGCAAGAAGATCGCCTTCAACAAGGGCTCCGATGTGCACTGGCTGGTGGTGGCACTGCTCAAGAAAGCCGGCCTGAATTACAGCGACATCCAGCCGGTCTACCTGGCGCCGGCCGACGCCCGCGCCGCGTTTGAAAAAGGCGCCATTGATGCATGGGCCATCTGGGATCCGTTCCAGGCCGCCGCTGAAAAACAGATCGGTGCACGTCGTCTGGCGACAGGCGTGGGCGCAGTCAGCCATCACCAGTTCTTCCTGAGCGCGCGTCCGTTTGCTGAAAAGAATGCCGCCGTCCTCAAGGTGCTGCTGGAAGAAATCACGAAGGAAGGCCAGTGGATTCGCGCCAACACCAAGGAAGCCGCCGCCCAGCTCGCGCCTATCCAGGGCCTGGACACCGACGTCATCGAAGTCAGCCTGAAGCGCTATGAACACATCTTCCGGCCGATCGACGCCAAGGTGCTGGAAGAGCAGCAGCGCATCGCCGACGCCTTCTTTGAACTCAAGCTGATCCCTAAAAAACTCAGCGTCAAGGACGCAGTGCTGAAGTAAATAAAGTAAATACGCAAGAAGAATGCGCCGGTTTTCAAGAGACCGGCGCATCACTGGTTTTACCTGATACCGATATCGATTGGAGTTTGCAATGAACGTTTTCTGGTTTATCCCCACGCACGGCGACAGCCGCTACCTCGGCACTGCAGAAGGCGGTCGCCTGGTCAGTCATGACTACATGAAGCAGGTCGCGGTCGCCGCCGATACCCTGGGATATGACGGCGTGCTGCTGCCGACCGGACGTTCCTGTGAAGACGCCTGGGTCACCGCCGCTAGCCTGATCGGCGAAACCAAGCAGTTGAAATTCCTGGTCGCGGTGCGTCCCGGCCTGAGCGCACCGACGCTGTCGGCGCGCATGGCCGCCACCTTCGACCGCCTGTCCGGCGGCCGCCTGCTGGTCAACGTCGTCACCGGCGGCGACCCGGCCGAGCAGGAGAGCGACGGCATCTTCGGCACCCACAAGGAACGCTATGAAATCTCCGACGAGTTCCTCAAGATCTGGCGCGACGTACTGAGCAAGACGCACACCGGCGGCGAAACCAATTTCGAAGGCAAGCACCTCAGCGTCAAGGGTGCCAAGGCCCTGTATCCACCAGTGCAGGCGCCGTACCCGCCGCTGTATTTCGGCGGCTCCTCGGACGAAGCGATCGACCTCGCCGCCGAGCAGGTTGACGTCTACCTGACCTGGGGCGAACCGCCTGAGGCAGTGGCGGAAAAGATCGCCACTGTGCGCGCACGCGCCGCCAAAGCCGGCCGCACCTTACGCTTCGGCATCCGCCTGCACGTGATCGTGCGTGAAACTACTGAAGCCGCCTGGCGCGCTGCCGACGAGCTCATCAGCAAGCTCGACGACGCCACCATCGAAAAGGCGCAGAAGACCTTCGCCAAGATGGACTCCGAAGGACAGCGCCGCATGGCGGCATTGCACGGCGGCAAGCGCGACAAGCTCGAAGTCAGCCCGAACCTCTGGGCCGGTGTCGGCCTGGTGCGCGGCGGTGCCGGCACCGCGCTGGTCGGCGACGGCCCGACCGTGGCCGCGCGCCTGAAGGAATACGCCGACCTCGGCATCGACACCTTCATCCTGTCCGGTTATCCGCATCTGGAAGAATCGTATCGCTTCGCCGAACTGGTGTTCCCGCTGTTGCCGCGCAAGCAGAAAGAAACGCTGCCCGGCTTCAACCTGACCGGTCCGTTTGGCGAGATCGTCGGCAATACCCACGTGCCGCCGCCGGCCGCGAAGCCGGCGCAGCAAGTTTCGGAGAGTTAAGGAGCCGTCATGAGTGCAAGCATCGCCAGCTCTGGCGTCGACACGCCACGCAAGATCGCTGCTGCTAAAAGCAACGGCGGCGGCAACGGTTTCGGCGCCACGCAATTATTGTCCTGGGCCTTGCCGGTCGGCCTGATCGCGGTGTGGCAAATCGCCGCGCAGCTCGGCTGGCTGTCCAGTCGCATCCTTCCCGAGCCATGGGCGGTGTTGCGCGCAGCCTGGAACCTGGCGCTGTCGGGCGAACTGTGGACGCATCTGGGCGTGAGCACCGGACGCGCCGCCTCGGGCTTCGCGGTCGGCGGCGGACTCGGTCTGTTGCTGGGGCTGTTGACCGGCACCTTCCGCCAGGCCGAAGTGCTGCTCGACACCACGCTGCAGATGGTGCGCAACATCCCGGCGCTGGCGCTGATTCCGCTGGTGATCCTGTGGTTTGGCATCGACGAGACATCGAAGTTGTTCCTGGTGTCGGTGGGCGTGTTCTTCCCGATTTACCTCAATACCTTCCACGGCATCCGCTCGGTCGACAAGGGCCTGATCGAAATGGCGAAGAGCTACGGCTTGTCCGGCTGGCCGCTGTATCGCGACGTGATCCTGCCTGGCGCATTGCCGTCTATCCTGGTCGGTGTGCGCTTTGCGCTCGGTCTCGTGTGGGTGCTGCTGATCGTGGCCGAAACCATTTCGGCGCAGGCCGGCATTGGTTACATGACCATGAACGCCCGTGAGTTCCTGCAAACGGACGTGGTGCTGGTCGGGATCCTGCTGTACGCGCTGCTCGGCAAATTGGCCGACGTGCTGGCGCGCGGCCTGGAAAAATTCTGGCTGCGCTGGCATCCAGGCTATCAATGAACACGGCAACGAACAAGGGCGTCGCGATGCAAAACAATCCTGTCGAAACCACGCAAGTGAAGAATGCCGCCGAAGCACATGCCGATAGCCGCGGCGTGCGCGTCGCCATCGACGGCCTGTCGAAATCCTATGCCGGCCGCGAAGTGCTGAAATCGGTTGCGCTAGACGTCAGGCCCGGCGAGTTCGTCGCCATCGTCGGCCGCAGCGGCTGCGGCAAGAGCACCTTGCTGCGCCTGATCGCCAAACTGGAAACAGCGACCCACGGTGAAGTCGTCTTCGCCAAGGACGCCGACGCACGTCAGCCGGGCTTCGAGCCGGAGACCCGCATCATGTTTCAGGACTCGCGCCTGCTGCCATGGAAGCGCGTGCTTAACAATGTCGCACTGGGCTTGCCCAAGGCGGCCTTGCCGTCCGCGTCGCAAGCCTTGCGCCAGGTCGGTCTCGAAGAGCGCGCCAGCGAATGGCCGGCCGTGCTGTCGGGCGGTCAACGCCAACGCGTGGCGCTGGCCCGTGCGTTGGTGCACGACCCCGAATTATTGTTGCTGGACGAACCGCTGGGTGCGCTCGATGCGCTGACCCGCATCGAGATGCAGCAGCTGATCGAATCGCTGTGGCAAAAGCGCGGCTTTACCGCCGTGCTGGTCACGCATGACGTACAGGAAGCGATCGCGCTGGCCGATCGCGTGGTGTTGATCGAAGACGGCAACATCACGCTCGACCAGACCATCGACCTGCCGCGTCCGCGTGCACGCGGCAACCCTGCGTTCGCGCAGATGGAGGAGTACATCCTGTCGCGCGTGCTGCAACATCCGGCCAATGCGCCGGACAGCGCGCTCGGCGATGTCTCGCTGCAAAAGACCGTCAATCAGGTGCAGTGGGCAATTTAAGTTTTTTGTTTTCGCTTTTTAACGCAGTAGTTTTCCCTCTCTAGGAGTCAAGCATGACCATTCAAGCCATCAACGTCCGCAATCAATTCAAGGGCAAAGTCAAAGCCATCATCGAAGGCTCCGTCGTCTCCGAAGTCGATGTCGAAACACCGGCCGGCATTGTCACCTCCGTCATCACCACACGCTCGGTCAAGGACCTGGGCCTGGTGATCGGCAGCGAAGTCGTCGCATTGGTCAAGGCGACCGAAGTCTCGATCGCCAAGCTCTGATCCGATTCCATCACGGAGCCATTGATGAAGTATCAAGCCCTGGAAAAATATCTTGCCCGCCTCAACGGGTCTGTGAAAGAAGAATCCAGGGTCTGGCTGGATGCGGAAGGGCGGGCGCAGGGCAAGTATTTCAACACCACGCTCACTTCTGCATTCCAGCCGATACGCGTATTCGGCAGCGCCGGCACGCCGGACGCCGCCATCGTCGCGCATGAAGGTTTTGCGCGCAGTTATTCCGAAGACGACAGCGGCCTGCATCTGTGGCGTCTGCTAGACCAGGCCGCCAGCGATGACGAGTCGGTCGAACTGGACCGCCTGTGCCGCATGTTGCATTCGATTAATTTCTATCGCCAGGTGGACGACGACGTCAGTCTGCACCTGAGCGTGCATGCGCGTTTGCTGGCGGCCGTCGACAGCAATCACGGTATCGCTTTCCGCCGCATCCTCAACTTGCTGGAGCTGCCGCATGACAAGATCGTGCTGCAGATGCCGGTGGTGACGCAGAACCAGGGCTGGTTGCTCAACTACGTGCTGGACAATTACCGGCGCAATGGTTTCCGGCTCGGCATCAGCGCCGCCGATGCGCGTGACGCGCTGGCCTTGCTGGAGAAGGTCAAGCCCGACATGATCAAGGTCGACGCGCGCGAACTGGTCGACGAAGAGGGGACTGAGAAGCTGTTGCGCCAGGCCGGTGCACTCGGCATTCGCGTCGTGTTCAAACGCGTCGAGAACCCGGACGTCTTCGCCCGGCTGCAGGAGTTCGGCGGCAAGCTTGGTACCCCGGTGTATGCTCAGGGTTATCTGTGGGATACGCCGAAATCCGTTTTGGCGTTTCCGCTCTCAAACTCTGAAAGCAAGGTGGCCTGACATGGGCAAGTCGACCGCAAGCAATCAAGGCAGCGCCGTTGTTCCACGCATTGCGGATTTTCGCGTGCTGGTGGTGCCAGGGCTTGACGGTAGCGGTCCCGAGCATTGGCAGTCGCGTTGGCAGCGGTTGTATCCGGCCTTCGAGCGGGTGGAGCAGGATCGATGGGATGTGGCGGATTTGCCGGTGTGGTCGGCGCGCTTGCAGGAAGTGCTGGCGCAGGACGTTCGTCCTACCGTGATCGTGGCGCACAGCTTTGGTTGCCTGACGACGGTGCAGCGGGTAGGTCTTGACGCCGGGCATATCGTCGGGGCGCTACTGGTGGCGCCGGCGGATCCTGAAAAATTCAAGGTGGCCGATGTGGTGCAGGTGCGGCTACCGTTTCCTTCGGTCGTGATCGGCAGTACCGATGATCCCTGGATGTCGGCGGAACGCGCTGAACATTGGGCGGGTGTTTGGGGGAGCGAATTCGTCAATGCGGGGGCGGTGGGGCATATCAATACTGCTTCGGGGTTGGGGGATTGGGTGGCGGGGCAGGAGGTGTTGGCGGAGTTGGTTAAGCGGGTTGGTAACCGTAATTCTGTGGCTTCTGCTTAGACTCGATTGTTCCTGTTTCCGTAACTGATTCTTTTCTCTCTTCGGTCGACCTTGCCGGGGGTAGCCCGGCGGCTACTCACTTTCTTTGCTTCGCCAAAGAAAGTAAGCAAAGAAAGGCGACCGCAAGTTCGCAGCCCCTTCGGGGTTCCCGGCGTCGTCAGGCACAAATCGGGAAGGGAAACAAACTCGCTGCGCTCAGACAAGTTTCCCTTCTTTATCCGATTTGAGCACGTCACCAACGGCGACTCATAAGCGGAACTTCTTTTTCGGCTCGCTTCGCATTGCCTTGGGGGGCTCGCCTGCGGCATCGCGAGTGCTTAGATTCCTTGTCCGCCGGACACTTCAATTCTTTGTGCCGTCACCCAACGATTGTCCTGCGACAGCAGGCTGGCAATCATCGGTCCGATGTCATCGGGTACGCCTACGCGGCCTAGTGCCGTCATTCCTGCAAACAGTTTGTTGATGTCCGGGTTGTCGCGTACGGCGCCGCCGCCGAAGTCGGTTTCAATGGCGCCGGGGGCGACCGTGTTGACGGCGATGCCGCGCGCGCCCAGTTCCTTTGCCATGTAGCGCGTGAGTACTTCGACCGCGCCTTTGGCGGCGGCATAGACCGCATAGCCGGGGAAGGAGGTGCGCGTCAGGCCTGAGGACAAGTTTACGATGCGGCCGCCGTCGGCGATCAGGGGGAGCAAGGTTTGCGTCAGGAAATACACGCCCTTGAAATGCACATTCACCAGGCCGTCGAACTGCGCTTCGGTGGTGTCGCCGATCAGGGCGTAGTCGCCGTGGCCGGCATTGTTGATCAGGTGGTCGAGGGTGTCGCGCGACCACGTGTCGCGCAGCGCGGAGCGCAGGCGTTCGGCGAAGGGAGCGAATGCGGCGACGTCGCCGGTGTCTAGTTGCAATGCGACGGCTTTGCGGCCCAGGGACTGGATTTCGGCGACTACGGCTTGCGCTTCGTCGCTACGGCTGTGATAGGTGACGACGACGTCGCCGCCGTGGCGGGCGATGCTGAGGGCGGTGTTGCGGCCGAGTCCGCGGCTGGATCCGGTGACGAGGGTGATCTTGGTCATGGTGAGGCTCCTGTGCTGGTGCGTTGATGGAAGCCGCAGTATCGAATGCCGGGGACAGGCCCAGTTACCGGATACTCGACGTTCCTTGCCTGATCCTCCAAGTGGCGCGCAAGTCGCGTGCAAGACTGCCCCCGACAAGGTAGGCTTGCACCATGACGACATTACTCACGACCGTGCAACGCTATGCCGATGACCATGCCGACCGTGGCGGGTTGGCGCACACGCCCATTCCGGGCCTCACCATCGTGCGCGCGACCGAAGTCAGCGAGTTGCTCTACGCCATTTCCCGGCCGCTGGTGTGCCTGGTCTTGCAGGGCGGCAAGCGTGTCGCCATGGGCGCGCAGGCCTTCTCCTTCTCGGCGGGAGATTCGTTGCTGATCACGGCCGATGTGCCGACCGTCAGCCAGATCACGCGGGCCAGTCTCGCCGCGCCTTATCTGTCGCTGGTGTTGGAACTCGATCCCGCCGTGATTGCCGATCTGGCGATGCAGATGGAAGCCGGACCCTCTGCTGCGCAGGCGCCGGTGCGCGTCGATCCGACCGATGCGGAAGTCGCCGACGCCGCGTTGCGGCTGATGCGCTTGCTTGATCGTCCGGCGGCGCTGCCGGTACTGCAGACGCAATTGACGCGCGAGTTGCACTATTGGCTGCTGGCCGGCAAGCATGGCGCAGCGATTCGCAATCTGGGATGGCCGGACAGTCAGGCGCGCAGGGTGGCGCGTGCAGTGGAGGTGTTGCGGACCGACTTCGCGCAGGCGCTGCCGGTTGAGCGTCTGGCGGCAGTGGCGGGCATGAGCCCGTCGTCGTTCCATCAGCATTTTCGCAGCGTGACCTCGTTGTCACCGCTGCAGTTCCAGAAGCAGTTGCGCCTGATCGAGGCCCGGAGGCTGATGCTGGCCGAGGGCGTCAGCGCCAGCAGCGCGGCGTTTGCGGTGGGTTACGAAAGCGTGCCGCAGTTCACACGCGAATACGGCAGGATGTTCGGCCTGCCGCCGGTGAAGGATACCGAAGAGGCGAGGAGCAAGGTGCGCGCCTCCGCCTAAAAACTTGGTCACGACATCATGAGCAATTCCACGAAGGATGTCGGATTGGGGAATTGCAAACAGGCATCGTGTCCAGTTTCTCGCAGGCCGCGCTAATCTGATTTTTCAAGCCTCTCTTCAACACGCTGATGCCATCCGGGTCGGTCGCGCTCCACGCTGCAAAGTACCAATGCGTCGTTCCATATTAAATCTCGTATTGCCCAGTTTTTTGAGGCGAGCATGCACACGTTTCTAAATCCCTCCGACTGACAAATCAATTCAATAGTCGGCAGGAACACTCTCTCCATATTTAACGGTTTTTTCCTGATTTTTTGGGGCTGTAGTTCCACGCATATTTACAAGCTTCATATCTTCACGGACATTGGCAGACTGTATTTTTCTCAAGAAGTACTTGCCAAGGAAAACAACGATGACGATTAAAAGGCTACTACTGCCACTGCTGCTATTTGCCAGCATCTTTACCTTGACTGCTTGCAATGCGACCGCGCCGGAAGCGCCAGCAAAGACATCCACGCTGTCGTATGTACCTATACCGAGAGAGTATGTCTCGGTCTCTTGCGTGACACACGGGACAGGTTATATCCATTCTTTTTACATCGAAGAACCGGCTTCAAGCAGTCGGTTGGGTGGTCGGGAAGCGGGCGGCACTAACTGCGGCGGCATCATCGCGGCGGGCTACGCGCTACCCAAGACCTGGTTTTTGGGTATGAAGGTCAAAGTGCGCTGGAAACCCAACGGGAGGGAATGGGTGGAAAAGACGACCAATATCATGCGGTACGAAAAAGCTGACAAGGTAGTTGTTCATTTCTTTCCGAATGATCCGGTTCGAGTTGTGTCTTCCATTTTTTACCCAGAAAGCCCAAAACATCCCATATCGGAAAACGCCACCGTCCCGCCACCGGAGGAGCAGTAATCATGAGCACACCAATTCATTCTGCCCCACCGACGATAGCGGACACTGCAAGTGCAGAACTTGAATTCACCATGCGCGAATATATCGCGATCAGTCGGCTTGACGACATGCCTGCGCAGTATTCACCGAGTGGAAAAAAACTGCCTCCCTGTCAGAAGCTGGTGCGCATCGGTCTGTTTTTCGATGGCACTAGCAACAACAAATACCGGGATGAACCCAATCAAGCACATACCAATATCGTCAAGCTGTTTAACGCACACAAAGATATCAAGGGCGAAGGCCATCTCAAGGATTCCAGTTGTTTTAGTTTTTATATTCCCGGTGTCGGAACACGCTTCCCCGAAAATCAAGAGTGGAAAGAGACCCAGGAAGGCAAGGCCATGGGCAAAGGCGGCCAAGCGCGAATCTTGTACGGCATCTTGCGTGTCTATGATGCTGTCTATCGTGCGTTTAACGAGGGCGCCCCTCTTTATGAAGAAAATCAACTTACCATCAAACTAAAAAGCTACGTCCGCGACGTCGAGACGAATTACGACAAGGAATACCCCGAACACGAGCGCCGCAAACGCTGGTTCGCCCAATTGCGCGATGAGTTGAACGACAAGCTGCAAGCCCGGCGCAACATCATCATCCAGCCGCGTATTCCCCTAATTCGCGTAGCCGTCTTCGGCTTCTCACGCGGTGCGATAGAAGCGCGCAGTTTCTGCTATTGGCTTCACGCCGCGCTGGAAGAGAAATCCACGCTCGCAGGCATGCCCATCGAGATCAACTTTCTGGGCCTGTTCGACTCAGTCGCCTCGGTCGGCCTGCCGAATTCGGCGGCGCAAACCACGCCTTTCCGCTTCATCGACGGCCACTTCAGTTGGGCGGCGGAGACCTTGACGCCGCTCCCCTCGCTGGTCCAACAGACTGTGCACTACATTGCCGCACACGAACAGCGCATGAACTTCCCCGTCACGCGCGTCCAGGGAAACAACGTGCAGGAAGTGCTGTATCCCGGCATGCATGCGGATGTGGGCGGCGGTTATTGTCCCAGAGAGCAAGGCCGTGGCATGACTGTGGGAGAGATGGTGTCGCAGGTGCCGCTGTTGCATATGTATAAGGCCGCGCGTCTGGCGGGCGTACCGTTACTTGGTTACAGGGGCATGGCTTCAGACCTGCAAGCCGACTACGTCCTCAGCCCCGAGCTGGCGACCAACTGGAACGCCTATATGGCAGCAGGAGATTTCGCCGGAACGTACGAAGGCCAAGTGCGCGAACACCTGCGCATGTACTACCGTTTTCGCAGCCATTGGCTGGGCCGCATGGTGCAACTGCCGGCCTGCCAGCGCGCCACAGAACAAGAGCAGCAGGATATGGTTAGCTACGATGCACTGTTCAAGGGCGACATGGAACTGCTGCGCGAGCGCGCCAAGGGCGGTCCTCCAAGGAGGTATAGAGACAATGGCGATGAAATCAAATTCTACGGGCCGGGCCACAGTCATCTCGCCAATCAGCAGCAGCTGTTGCGTGCAGATACACGGCAGGCGCCTGACGCCACTGAAACCTTGGCCTTGAAGGTATTTGAAGAACAACGCGGTCAGTCTAGAGCCGACGGCATCGCCTTGCTGGAGGAGCAAGTGCATGATTCTCTGGCGGGGTTTTATCTGGGCGGCTACGTGAGCGCGGAAGAGAAGGCCGAGAAACTGCGCACTTGGCAAACCAAGCCGCCGTCGGAGCACGATCGCTATAACCATCAGGCCTGGCAGAATTTTGAGAAGGCCAAGGCCAAGAATCCTGAGCTGCAACAGATTATGGACGACAAGGCTGAGTTGGCCAGGCAGACGGAGAATGCCCGCTTCAATGGACGTATGGGCGACATGGAAGATTTACAAAGTGAAAGCGCCTTCACCGATAAAGAAATTGTCCTGTTGACTCAAGACTCCAAGGGCCAGCCAATATTCCCCGTGCAAAGCGACGAGGACGCGGGAGCGTTGTGTAGCGGCTACGTTTCCACACAAACCGGAACATTGCGTGAAGGCGGTGGATATCTGGTGTCGCGCGCTGTGTTCTTGTTGTGACAATCCATCGCGACATGGGCCAGTGCGATGCGTGAATAGTTTGTCATCGACGGCCCGTGGAAGATAGTCCAAAGACTATCCGACCCAGACGGTATTTGTGTGCTGAGATAGCATGGAAAAATCAGAAAGGCGTGCCCACCCAAAACTTGGGGGCGAGCTTTTCTTCAGTCCGCCAATCAGGCATTTTTGGCATCGGTTTTTTTCAGCGCCTTCAGAACGCCGTGTTCTTCAATGCTACGCAGGAATGTCTTCACCGCAGCAACAAACTCCACCCGCTTGGCAAGATCGTTGCCGAACACGGCTTCCAGCGCCAGCAAGGCATCCACGCGCTGATCGATGTCGGCGATGCGCGCCGCCGCTTGCAGCGATTCAGCCAGCGGATCCGAGACCGGATACGCCAGACCGGCTTCATCTTCTCCGCGCAAATAACGCATCCATCCCGCCACCGCAAAACACAGTCGTGCACAAGGCAGGCCTGCATCGAGACGCGCGCGGATGGTGCCGAGCAGACGCTGCGGCAGCTTCTGCGAGCCGTCCATGGCGATCTGTTGCAGGCGATGTTTCAACGCCGGATTGCGGAAGCGCGCCACCAGCTCGTCGCGGTATTCCGCCAGGCCGGGGCGTTGCAGTGTCGGTGCGATTTCCTGCGTCATCATCTGTTCGATGAAGCCGCGCAGGCCATCGTCGCGGATTGCTTGATCGACGGTAACGTAACCCGCCAGCGAACCAAGATAGGCGAGGCTGGAATGGCTGCCGTTGAGCATGCGCAGCTTGGCGTGTTCATAGGGTTCGGCTTCTTCCACCAGTGTTGCGCCGGCGGTTTCCCAGGCTGGCCGCGGACCGGCGAAACGGTCTTCGATTACCCATTGCGAAAATGGCTCCGTCACCACCGGCCAGGCATCGTCGAGGCCCAGGCGCGCAGCGATGGCGGCGCGATCTTCGTCGGTGGTCTTGGGCACGATGCGGTCCACCATGGCGTTGGGGAAGGCGCCGTGCTGGGAAATCCATTTCGACAATTCAGGATCGACCCGTTCGGCAAACGCCTGCACCAGTGCGCGTGACGTGTTGCCGTTGGACGGCAAGTTGTCGCAGGAGAGCACCGTGAACGGCGGCAGGCCCGCGTCACGTCGCTTGTCGAGCGCACGCACGATGAAGCCGACCGCCGAACGCGGTGCATCGGCGTGCGCCAGGTCATGGACGATGTCGGGATGATCGAAGCGCAGCGTGTTGGACGCCGGATCGTGGCAGTAACCTTTTTCCGTCACGGTCAGGCTGACGATGTGGCAATGCGGATGGCTCATCACCGCAAGCACGACGGCAGGCGACTCCGGCGCGACCAGCGACTCGATCAGCGAACCGATGATACGCAGCTGTTCGCCTTCCGTACCTCTGATGCCGAGCGTATAGAGATGGTCCTGCGGCGCCAGCGCGTCACGCGTCTCCGGGCTGCGCAGCGACACGCCGACGATGCCCCAGCGCAGGTCGCCTTGCGCCAGCACCGTGTCGGTGTAGACCGCCTGGTGCGCGCGATGAAACGCGCCCAGGCCGAGGTGCACGATGCCGGGCAGCAGGGCGGCTCTGTCATACGTCGGCAATGCCGCCTGCTTATTTACCTGCGCCAGTGTTTGCTTGTTCAGCTTCATCGTTTGCCTGCGTCAATATTCATCAGTTTTGCGGATGCTCTTTGACGCGCGACACCAGTTGCGTCGGGCTGACGAAGCGCATCGCGATCAGCAGCCAGATCAGCGTGACGATCATGTACACCATCGCCATCGCATCGATCGATTGCGAAGCGCGCACGCCTGCCGCAAACACCGAGTAATACAGCGCCACCACCAGCGTCTGCGTATCCGCGCCGGCGGTCAGGAAGGTCAGCTCGAACATCGCAATAGTCCGCACCAGCACCAGCAACGATGCGGCCAGGATGCCAGGCGCCAGCAGCGGCACCAGCACGTGGCGGAACATCGTGAAGGTGCGGGCGCCGAAGACGCGCGCCGCCGACTCCAGGTTGGGATCGATCTGCTCGATGAACGGCGTCATCACCAGGATCACGAACGGCAGCGCCGGCAACAGGTTGGCGATGATCACGCCGGGCAGCGTGCCGGCCAGGTGCAATTCATACATCAGCGTGGCCAGCGGGATGCCGTAGGTGATCGGCGGGATCATCAGCGGCAGCAGGAACAGGCCGGTCAGCAGTTTCTTGCCGCGAAAGTTGCGCCGCGCCAGTGTGTAGGCTGCGGGCACGCCGATGAGAATCGACAGCACCACCACCGACAGCACCACCTGCACCGTCACCAGCAGCACGTCGCCGAGCTGGAATTCCTGCCAGGCGGCGGAATACCATTCCAGCGTCCAGCCGCTCGGCAGCCAGGTGCCGAGCCAGCGTTTGGCGACCGAGTTGGTGGCGACCGAGGCGATCATCAGGCCGACGTTGATCAGGAAGAAAGTCATCAGTCCGACCACCAGCCCGCTCCAGGCACGGCTACCCCAGTGGGTGCGGCGTTTCGGCGCCGGTTGGCGGGAAATTGATGGCGTAGTCATCATGGGAGAAGTTGTAGTTGCTTGTGTCATGGATTAGCCCTTGCCGCCGGTGACCGGACCGCGATAGAACAGATTGCGTGCGCCGAGCACGATCACGACAACGCCCAGTTGCACCGCGCCCATGATCATCGCCACTGCCGACGCCATGGAGTAGTCGTAGTTTTCAAACGCTGCTTCGTACGCCGCAATTGAAATCACGCGCGTCGCACCGGCTGGAGAGCCCAGCAGCACGGCAGAAGGAAACACCGAGAACGCCTGCACGAACGACAGACAGAACGCCATCGCCAGGCCCGGCAGAATTAACGGGAAGATCACGTAGCGGAACTGGTTGAACGGATTGGCGCCCAGGGTCGCCGCCGCACGCGGCAGTACCGGATCGATGCCGGTGATGTACGACAGGATCAGCAGGAAGGCGAACGGGAAGCCCGAGATCACCAGCGAAATCAGCACGCCCGCATAGTTGTGGGTCAGGCGGATTGCGCCTTCATAGATATGCAGCGTCTGCAGGATCTGCGCAAACCAGCCCTTGGGACCGAAGTAGGTCAGCATGCCTTCTGCGATCAGCACCGTGCCCAGCGTGATCGGGATCACCAGGATGGTAGTGGCGATCTTTTGATACGGCGTTTTGTGGCGCAGGCGATATGCTACCGGCACCGCGATCAGGATGTTGATCAGCGTCGCCGGCAAGGCCAGCTTGAGCGTCACGCCGATGGTCATCCACAGGTTCTCGGTGTTGAAGAACTTGATGTAGTTCGACAGCATGCCTCCACCTTCGAGAGGCTGGAACGACAGGATCAGGCCATGGATGAACGGATAGACGAATACGGCCAGCATGAAGATCACGGCAGGCGCCGCCATCCACATGGCCGGGTCGCGCCAGCGCGAGCCGGCGGTTTGCGAGGACATCAGCATCATGCCACCTGTTCGAAAGGATAAGCCAGCACGCGGTCGGCGGGCACGGAGACGCGGATGGTTTCACCCGGCGACGCTTTGCCTTCAGCGCGCACGTAGAGGCGGGTATTGTCTTGCGTGCGCAGCATGAACAGCGATTCGCGGCCGTAATATTCGACCGACTCAACGCGTGCGCTGATGCTGTTGGACGGATTGCTGCCTTCGGCGCAGATGCTGAATTCTTCCGGGCGGATCGACACGGCGGCGCGGTGGTTCAGGCGCATCTTCGGGATGCCGGTCAGATTGACGCCGGGACCGGCCAGCGTGACTGTCTGCGCATCCTGGCCGACCACGTCGAGCACCAGTTCATTGCGATAGCCCATGAAGCGCGCGACCGCGAGGTTCGACGGTTGACCGTAGACTTCCGGCGGCGTGCCGATCTGCTGCACCTTGCCGTCCTTCATGACGACGATGCGGTCGGCCAGCGACAGCGCTTCGTCCTGGTCATGCGTGACGTACAGCGTGGTGCGGCCGAGTTCGCCGTGGATGCGACGGATTTCGGAACGCATTTCCAGACGCAGTTTGGCGTCGAGGTTGGACAGCGGCTCATCCATCAGGATCAGCGGCGGTTCGATGACGATGGCGCGGGCGATCGCCACGCGCTGTTGTTGGCCGCCGGACAACTGGCCGGGCAGCTTGTTCATGTGTTGCGCCAGTTGCACCAGGTCGAGCGCGCGCTTGACGCGGGTCTGGATTTCAGCAGCCGGCACGCCGCGCATCAGCAGGCCGAAACCGACATTTTTGGCCACGGTCATGTGCGGGAACAGGGCGTAATTCTGGAACACCATGCCGAAGCCGCGCTGTTCCGGCGGCAGGGTATCGATGCGGTGATCGTCAAGATAGATGCCGCCGTCCGACAGCGGGAGCAGGCCGGCGATGCAGTTCAGCGCGGTCGACTTGCCGCAGCCGGAAGGGCCGAGCAGGGCGATGAATTCACCGCGTGCAATATCCATTTGCAAACCATCAAGTGCAGCGACTTGCGGCGCTTCGGTTGTTTTTCCGGTGCCGCCAAAGCGACGTGTGACGCGATCCAGTCGCAATGTCTTGAAGTCAGATTTCATGCTTGCCTCTTATTGATCGTAGTGAGCCGGGCGGCGTGGAATGCTTCGTTGCCGCCCGGCTTGTTTCTTCTACATGTTTTCTGTTACTTGAATTTCTGCGCGCCGACTTGCTCATCCCAGATGCGGAATGCCTTCACCATCACCTGCGCATCCAGCGGTTGCACGTGCGGGAACTTGGCGATCCAGTCGGCGTACTCGGCGCGGCCGAATTCCTTGAGCGTGTCCTGGCTGGCTTGCGGCGCCATCGTCACCGGCACGTTCTTGATCGCCGGGCCGGGATAGAAGTAGCCCTTGTCGTAGGTCTGCGCCTGTTGCTTCGGTTGCAGCAGGTAGGCCATCACGTCCAGCACCACGGCTTGCTTGGCGGGAGCCAGGCCCTTCGGCACGATCATGTAATGGGTGTCGTTGACCCAGGTCATGTTCTTGAAGGCGCCGACCTTGAATTCCTTCGGCACCACGCCCAGCGCGCGCGGATTGATATCCCAGCCGGTCACGGTGACCGTCATGTCGCGCGAGCCTTCACCCAGTTCCTTCATCACGGCGCCTGTGCCGCCGGGGTAGTACTCGATGCAGGTGTTGAGTTCCTTCAGGTAAGCCCAGGTTTTGTCCCAACCCTTCACCGGATCTTTCGGATCCTTGTCGCCGAGCAGGTAAGGCAGTCCCATCAGGAAGGTGCGGCCGGGGCCGGAGTTGGCCGGGCGCGCATAGATCAGCTTGTTCGGATTGGCCTTGCACCATGCCAGCAATTCTTGCGGCGTGGTCGGAACTTGCTTGACCTTGTCCGGGTTGTATTCGAGCAGCGGACCGGCCGGCATGAAGGCGACGGCCAGGCCTTGGTTGTGCGCCAGCTCCTGCATCTTCTTCACTTCAGGAAGATAGTTCTCGGTCAGCGGTGCGAACTTGGCATTGTTCTCGGGCAGCAGCGTGACCCACAGATTCTGTTCGATGCCGGCGGCGAGAATGTCGGTGCCGCCAAGGACCAGGTCGATGTCGCTGCGCTTGGCGTTCTGCATTGCCTTCAGCTTGCTCGGCAGTTCAGGCGCCGGTGCTTTGGTGAAGGTGAACTTGACGTTGGGATGCGTGGTCTTGTACGACTCGATGGCTTCCTGCAGCAGCGCCAGCGAACCGGCGACGTCGACCACGTTGATCGTCACCGCAGCTTGCGCATGCGCGGCCGGGCTGCCGGCCATGGCCGCAAAGCCGACGGCGATGGCGGCGGCCACGACGGTGCGACGGGTCGCCTGGTGCAAGGTATTCAAAACCTGTTTCATTGATGTCTCCTCCTAGAGATTATTTGTTGGGTACCGGGATAAAGCGGACGTCTTAAAACGTTCTGATGCATCTTCAAACCGTACTGCGATTGCGGCGGCTCTCTTTCAAAATGGGTTACAGGCGGTAGGCTTGTTTGGCTAGCCGGTAAGTCAGGTCATGCGCCAGTTCCAGCGCTTCGTCTTCGTGCAGGCGATGCTCGGCCACCAGGCGCGCCAGGTAGCCGCAATCGATGCGGCGGCTGACGTCGTGACGGGCCGGGATTGACAGGAATGCGCGGGTGTCATCGTTGAAGCCGACCGTGTTGGCGAAGCCGGCGGTCTCGGTGGTCAGCTCGCGGAAGCGGCGCATGCCTTCCGGCGCATCGAAGAACCACCATGCCGGGCCGAGTTTCAAGGCCGGATACACGCCGGCCAGCGGCGCCAGTTCACGCGAGTAGCTGGTTTCGTCGAGCGTGAACAGAATCACGGACAGGCGCGGATCGAGGCCGAAGCGATCCAGCAGCGGCTTGAGCGCACCGACGTATTCGGTCTGCATCGGAATATCAAAACCCTTATCGCGGCCGAAGCGCGCCAGCATCGCCGGGCTGTGGCTGCGCCAGCAGCCGGGATGGATCTGCAGCACCAGGCCGTCTTCGATGCTCATCGCCGCCATCTCGGTCAGCATCTGGGCGCGGAACAGTTCGGCTTCGTCGCGGCTGATCTTGCCTGACAGTGCCTTGTCGAACAGCGCCTTGCATTCGGCGAGCGGCAGGTCGGCGGTGCGCGCGCTCGGATGGCCGTGGTCGGTCGAGGTGGCGCCGTGTTCCTTGAAGAAGGCGCGACGGACGCGATGCGCCTGCAGGTAGCCTTCCCAGGTGCGGGTGTTCTCGCCGGTCAGTTCGCCGAAGCGTTCGACATTGGCGGTGAAACCTTCGAACTCAGGATCGACCACCGGATCCGGGCGATACGCTGTCACCACGCGGGCGCGGCCCTTGGCGGTCTGCCAGGGATCGTTCTTCAGCTTGGCGTGATGCGCCAGCGCATCGAGCGGCGATTCGGTGGTGGCGATGACGTCGATGTTGAAACGTTCGAACAGCGCGCGCGGACGGAACTCGGGACGCTGCAGGCAAGCGTCGATGTGATCGTAGAGACGATCGGCATTGGCTTCGGTCAGGCCTTCTTCGAGGCCGAACACTTCTTCGAACACGTGATCGAGCCACATGCGCGACGGCGTGCCGCGAAACAGCGGCCAGTGTTTCGCCAGGATGCGCCAGATGCGGCGCGGATCGGCTTCGACCGCGCTGCCGGCGCTGCCTTCACGCACCGGAATGCCGAGCTCTTCCAGTTTCACGCCCTGGCTGAACAGCATGCGGAATACATAGTGGTCGGGCTGGATCAGCAGCGCCGAAGGATTGGGGAAGGCGGCGTTGTCGGCGAACCAGGCCGGGTCGGTGTGGCCGTGCGGGCTGACGATGGGCGCGTCCTTGATCTCTTTATAGAGGCGGCGCGCGATCGAGCGCGTGTCGTGGTCGGCGGGGAACAGTCGGTCTGGGTGCAGCAATGGCATGTCGTCTCCTGAATTGCTATGTCTGGCTTTGTCGCCACGTCATCCTCAGCTCTGTACAGTCGGCCTCTGGCGGATGATGTGGCGCTTGTCTTAATCCGGTCCGGCTACTCCGAGTGATGCGGCATATAAGCCTTGCCGCCGCCCCAGCCGCGCGAAAACTCGGTGGTTACACGTTCGAGATGGCCGTGCATGGCTTTGCGCGCGCCGTCGGGATCGCGGTCGACGATGGCCTCGAGGATGCGGCGGTGGTCGACCAACGTCTGCTGGCGCAATTCTTCGGTATGGAAGTGTTCTTCCATCTTGATCCACAGGCGGCCGCGCTGGTCCCACAGGTTTTCGATCACGCTGACCAGGGCGCTGTTGCCGGTGGCGCGGGCGATCGAGAGGTGGAAAGTACGGTCGGCCTCTTCGTTGTTGGGGCGATCGTGATAGAAGCGCTCCATGTCATTGAGCGCACGCAGGATGGTGTCGAGCGCACCGTCGGTGGCCATGCGTGCGGCGATCGCGGCGACTTCGCCTTCGATCAGGCAGCGCGCCGACAGGATCTCGAACGGGCCGGGGCCGATTTCTTGGATGGCCGGCGCCGCGCCTTTCTTTTCAATCACGTAAATACCGGAGCCTCCACGCACTTCGATCACGCCGGTCAGTTCCAGTGCGATCAGCGCTTCACGCACCGAAGCACGGCTGACCTTCAGTTGCGCCGCCAGATCGCGCTCCGACGGCAGGCGCTCGCCGGCCGCAATGTGTTCGTCGCGGATGAACGCCTGGATGCGATCGGCGACCACGCGATACAAGCGCGTTTCGGGTGCGCTGAGTTCGGCAAGGGCAGTGACGACTTTGAGCATGGCGGGCTTGGGGAGGGTCCCTGAAAATTGGTCAGGCCATTCTAGGTTGGCCTGACCAATATTGCAATATGGTCTGGCCGATTTATTTTTCGGTATGCCGAAGCCTTATTTTATAAGGCTTTAATGGCCGTAAGCATGGGCTTTCATGCAAGGTTAATTGGTTGACCACTTATTAATCTGTGAGTGGTCAGTCGTCGGATGACTAGCTCCGACGCGACTTTGAGCTGATTTTGGCGACTGTTTTTGACCCCGCGATAAATCACTCGGAAGGGCTTTCTTTATGCGTAAAACTTCTATGGTCATGCAAAAAAATTCGTTCTCTTTATAACAATGCGATGCGAATATCGTCGCTCATTAGTCGTATTTGTAATAAGAGATTCGCCGGTTGTTGTTGCTTTGATACGTACTTGGAAGTGTCGCGGCCGCCCCGGAGAAGACAATAAAAAGGAAGTGCAAGCGTGACCGTCTCCATTGCCACGAACAAGAAAGCGCCGTTCCGGGTGTTGCCGGGCTTCCGCCTGTCGCTCGGATTCACGCTGTTCTATCTGACCCTGATCGTGCTGATCCCATTGTCGGCGGTTTTCCTGAAGACCTTCACGATGACCTGGGACGCATTCGTCAGCGCCGTGACCTCGCCGCGTGTGATGGCGTCGTATCGCCTGACCTTCGGCGCCTCGTTGCTGGCGGCGCTGTTGAATGTGATTTTCGGCGGCATCGTGGCCTGGGTGCTGGTGCGCTATAAATTCCCCGGCAAGCGCGTCATCGATGCGCTGGTTGATTTGCCGTTTGCGCTGCCGACTGCGGTGGCGGGCATTGCGCTGACCACGCTGTATTCGCAGAACGGCTGGATCGGTCGTTACCTGGCGCCGCTCGGCATCAAGGTCGCGTTCACGCCGCTGGGCGTACTGGTGGCACTGACCTTCATCGGTTTGCCGTTCGTGGTGCGCACCGTGCAACCAGTGCTGGAAGACGCCGAGCGCGAGCTCGAAGAAGCCGCCGCCAGCCTCGGCGCTTCGCGCCTGCAAACTTTTGCGCGGGTGATTTTCCCCACGGTTTTTCCTGCATTGTTGACCGGCTTTGCGCTGGCCTTTGCACGCGCCACCGGCGAATACGGCTCGGTCGTCTTCATCGCCGGCAACATGCCGATGGTGTCGGAAATCACGCCGCTGTTCATCATCACCAAGCTTGAACAATACGACTACACCGGCGCGACCGCGATCGCGGTCGTGATGCTGATCGTGTCGTTCGCCTTGCTGCTGACCATCAACCTGTTGCAAGCCTGGGTCCGCAAACGCGGCCAGGCCGAGAAAGTCTGACATGAGCGCCGTCATTACTCCGGGACTTCCCGCTGCTTCCATTGCGCCGCGCGGCGAGCCTGCGTACGCGCCCGCCGCTACGCTGGAGCCGTTGTGGGTGCGCATCCTGCTGATCGGGATCGCGTTCGCCTTCCTGACTATGTTCCTGTTCGTGCCGCTGGTCGCCGTATTTTATGAAGGCCTGAAAAAAGGCTGGGACGTTTACATCGACAACATCATCGAACCGGATGCCTGGTCGGCCATCAAGCTGACCCTGCTGACCGCGGCCATCGCGGTGCCGCTGAACCTGGTGTTCGGCGTGGCGGCGGCATGGTCGATAGCCAAGTTCGAGTTCCGCGGCAAGAACATCTTGCTGACGCTGATCGATTTGCCGTTCTCAGTGTCGCCGGTGATCTCCGGCCTGATCTACGTACTGCTGTTCGGCCTGCAGGGTTACTTCGGTCCGTGGCTGCGCGAGCATGACATCAAGATCCTGTTCGCGGTGCCGGGCATTGTATTGGCGACGGTGTTCGTGACCTTCCCGTTCGTGGCGCGTGAACTGATTCCGCTGATGCAGTCTCAGGGCAGCGAAGAAGAAGAGGCTGCACTGGTGCTGGGCGCTTCAGGCTGGAAGACTTTCTGGCACGTGACCCTGCCAAATATCAAATGGGGTCTGCTGTACGGCGTGATCCTGTGCAACGCCCGCGCCATGGGTGAGTTCGGCGCGGTGTCGGTGGTGTCCGGCCACATCCGCGGCGAGACCAACACGATCCCGCTGCAAGTGGAAATTCTCTACAACGAATTCAATATCGTCGGAGCGTTCGCGGTGGCATCGCTGCTGGCCTTCCTGGCGCTGGTGACGCTGGCGATCAAGAGCTTTATCGAGTGGCGTCTGCACAAGCAGCTGACCGCACAAGTCGCCCACCCCGGCGCGGATCTGGAATAGGAATCAGGAGTCAAGCATGAGCATCGAAGTCAAAGACATCAACAAGCGTTTCGGCAATTTCGTCGCGCTCAACAACGTTTCCCTGAATTTTCCTGCGGGCGAACTGACTGCCTTGCTGGGCCCGTCGGGCTGTGGCAAGACCACGCTGCTGCGCATCATCGCCGGCCTGGAGTCGCCCGATTCCGGCCAGGTCCTGCTCGACGGCGACGACGCCTCGGCGCGCCACGTGCGCGAGCGCCAGGTCGGTTTCGTGTTCCAGCACTATGCCTTGTTCAAGCACATGACCGTGTTCGAAAACATCGCCTTCGGCCTGCGCGTCAAACCGCGCGCCCAGCGTCCCACGGAAGCGCAGATCCGCGAAAAGGTCACCAGCCTGCTGGAGCTGGTGCAGCTCGACTGGCTGGCTGACCGTTATCCGCCGCAACTGTCCGGCGGCCAGCGTCAACGTATTGCGCTGGCGCGCGCACTGGCAGTGGAGCCGCGCGTGCTGCTGCTGGATGAACCGTTCGGCGCGCTCGACGCCAAGGTGCGCAAGGAACTGCGTCGCTGGCTGCGCCGCCTGCATGACGAGTTGCACGTCACCAGCATTTTCGTCACCCACGATCAGGAAGAGGCATTGGAAGTCGCCGACCAGATCGTGCTGATGAACAAGGGCAACGTCGAACAGATCGGCTCGCCCAGCGAGGTCTACAACCATCCGGCGTCGCCATTCGTCTATGGCTTTCTCGGCAACGTCAACCTGTTCCACGGCCGCGTGCATGAAGGCGTGCTGGAAGCCGGCGGCGTCACCTTCGACGCGCCGGACCACGCCCAGGCGCAGGACGAAAAGGGCATCGGCTACGTCCGTCCGCACGACCTCGAAGTCGATCGCTACTCGATCGGCGCCGAAGGCATCGTGGCCCGGCTCAGGCGCTCGCATGCGATCGGTCCGTTGGCGCAACTGGAACTGGAGCGTAACGACAATTCGGAACTGATCGAAGCCGTCATTTCCAATGAACGCTTTGCACAATTGAATCTGAAAGACGGCGAAACGCTGGTGGTGCGACCGCGCCGCCTGCACGTGTTCGTCGACAACGCGGCCTCTACCGAAGCCGCCCGGAATAAGGATGCACGATGAATTTCCAACAACTGCGCTCGATTCGCGAAGCTGCCCGCTGCGGCTTCAACCTCACTGAAGTCGCCAATGTGCTGTTCACCTCGCAACCAGGCGTGAGCCGCCAGATCCGCGAGCTCGAAGAAGAACTCGGCGTCGAGATCTTCGAACGCAACGGCAAACGCCTGATCGGCCTCACCGAGCCGGGAAAGGGCATCCTGCACATCATCGAACGGCTGCTGCTGGAAGCGGAAAACCTGCGCCAGGCCAGCCAGGAATACGCCGGCGAACAAAGCGGCACGCTGACCATCGCCACCACCCACACGCAGGCACGCTACGTGCTGCCGCGCGTGGTGCAGGCGTTCCGCGCCGCGTTTCCGCAAGTGCGCATCGCCTTGCAACAAAGTGCTCCGGAACACATCGCCGAATGGGTCATGTCAGGCAAGGCCGACGTCGGCATCGCAACCGAAGGCCTGAGCCAGTTCAAGGACCTGGTGTCGTTTCCCTGCTATACCTGGCATCACGTCATCGTGGTGCCGCAGGATCATCCGCTGCTCCTGCTCAAACATCCGATCACATTGGAAGAGCTGGCTGCACATTCGCTGATCACCTATGACGTCGGCTTCACCGGCCGCGGCCACATCGACGACGCCTTCCGCAAAGCCGGCATCGAGAAGGACATCGTGTTGACCGCCATGGACTCGGACGTGATCCAGCAATACGTCGCACTCGGTCTGGGCGTGGGCATCGTCGCCTCGATGGCGATCGAGCAGGGCAAGCACCACGGCCTGCAGGCGATCGAAGCCTCGCATCTGTTCGCGCCCAACATCACGCGCCTGGCGGTGCGTCGCGGCGCTTACCTGCGCGCCTACACCTACGACTTCATCCTGCAATTTGCGCCGGAGCTCAAACGCGCCGATATCGTGGCGGCGCTCAATGAGCCGAGCTCGCACTGAGTTCAACGGCCGCATTGCCTGGAGCCGCCTTCCGTCGAAGGAGGTTCATCATGCCGGACGCGTTCGGGCCGATGTGGCTGTCGGCAGGCAACCAAGTCCTTCCAGGGTGGCGCGCACAGCCTCATCGAGCGGCGTGTGCGGCTCTTCTCCGAGTACCTGCAGCAGGCGTGCATTATCCATGTGCACCGGCTGTTGCCACAGGTAGCGCATCTCTTTCATCTCACGAAACAGCGGCACAAGCGGTGCGGCCGGGCCTAGCAGCCACCACGGGAAGCTGCGCACCGGCAATCGCGCATTGCCGAGTACGCGGCGGATCGCGTCCGTCATCTGCGTACCGTCGGCGTCCCAGTGGCCGTGCATGTGGAAGCGCGCGAAAGTCTCTAACGATGTTTCCTGCTCCAACAGGCGCGCCATGGTTTCCGCCAGGTCGGGCAGGTAAGTCCATTGATGGCCGACGCCGCGTTTGCCCGGATAAACGATAGCGCCCGGCGTCTTGCCCGGCTTGACCAATCCCATTGAAAACCAGTTGTTGCCGGCGTGCGGGCCGAAGAAATCGCCGGCCCGCACGATAAGGCTGCGCACGCCGTTGGTCGCCGCATTTTGCAGGCGTTGTTCCATCTGCACGCGAATGGCGCCCTTTCGCGTCACCGGATGCTGCGGCCAATCCACATGCAGTTCAGGCAAGGCGTCCGGACCGTAGTTGTAGACCGTGCCCGGCAGCACGATGCGAGCGCCGAAGGCCTGGGCGGCGGCGATGCTGTTGCCCATCATCGGCAGCACCAGTTCGGCCCAGCGTCGGTAGCCTGGCGGGTTGACCGCATGCACGATCACGTCGACGCCGCGCGCGGCGGCCATCACGTCGGCGCGTTGCATGGCGTCGCCGTTGATCCAATCGAACTTGTGCATGCCGGGGCGGGCGGCGACCTGTTCGGCCTGGCGATGCAACGCACGCACATGCCAGCCGCGCGCATGCAGGCGATGCGCCATTTCACCGCCGATGCCGCCGGTGGCGCCGAGGACCAATACGTTTTTTCCGTTTGCCATGATTCACTCCCTGGTTGTTCGTTGCTGTTTGATTGCGATGAAGCCAGTGTCGGGCAAATGCAGGCTAAATGGAATTGGTTAAAAGAATGGTGATGCTATACTTATTTGTATGGATAAAAGAACCGTCGCCGATCCCGGCTGGGAGTTGTACCGCTCTTTCCTGGCGGTGTTGCAGGAGGGCTCGCTGTCTGCCGCCGCGCGCGCGCTCGGCCTGACGCAGCCGACCATCGGGCGTCACGTCGATGCGCTGGAGCAGGCGGTCGGCTTCGCCTTGTTCACGCGGTCGCAGCACGGCTTCATGCCGACCGAGGCGGCGCTCAGCCTGCAGCCGTATGCCGAAAGCCTGGCTGCGACCACGGCGGCGTTGATGCGTGCGGCCTCGGCCCACGGTGGCGCCGGTGAACAGGTGCGCGGCACCGTGCGCATCACCGCCAGCGAAGTGATCGGCGTCGAAGTACTTCCGCCGATCTTGCTGGCGCTCAAGCGCAGCCATCCGGAACTGGTGATCGAACTGGCCTTGTCGAGTCGCGTCGAGGACTTGCTCAAACGGGAGGCCGACATCGCCGTGCGCATGGTGCAGCCGACCCAGGAAGTGCTGGTCGCACGCCGCATCGGCGCCATCGAGTTGGGCCTGCACGCACACAAGGATTACCTGGCCTTGCACGGCACGCCGAAAGATCTGGCGCAACTGGACAAGCACGCCATCATCGGTTTCGACAAGGAAACCGCCTTCATCCGCAGCGCCGCCAAGCACATGCCGAGCTTGCGGCGCAACCAGTTCGCGCTGCGCACCAGCAGCGACATCGCGCAGCTGGCGATGATCCGTGCCGGTTACGGCATCGGCTTTTGCCAGACGCCGCTGGCGCGACGCGACGCCAACCTGGTGCATGTGTTGCCCAGGCTGTTTTCGTTCAAGCTCGAGACCTGGGTGGTGATGCACGAAGACCTGCGCAACAGTGCGCGCGTGCGCGTGGCTTTCGATGCGCTGGCGGCGGGCTTGCAGGAGTACATCAAATAATGGATGCCGGTTCCGTATCCAGGCGCGCCATGTGCGAACGCTGCCTGCGCGCGCAGCGCAGTTGCATCTGCCGCTGGATCCGGCCGCTGGCGCCGGCGGCGCAGGTATTGATTCTGCAGCATCCGCTGGAAGTCGCCCAGGCCAAGGGCAGCGGGCGCCTGCTGCATCTGAGCCTGACTGGGAGCGTGCTGGAGCATGGCGAGCAATTCGATGAAGAGGCGTTGCGGGATTTGCTGTTCGGCGGAGACATGCAGCCGGTGCTGCTGTATCCGCACACGCCGGGAGAACCGGCCGGCGCTTTGCCTGATTTGTCCGCACCCGAGCGGCTGCGGTTGGTGATCCTCGACGCCACCTGGCGCAAGAGTCGCAAGATGCTGCACCTGAATCCCTTGCTGCAGGCCTTGCCGCGCCTGCCGCTGATCGATCCGCCGGCCTCGCAATATCGCATTCGCAAGGCACATCGCGATGATCAATTATCGACGCTGGAAGCCGCCTGCCATGCGCTGGGGCAGCTCGAGGATGACGCCGCCAGGTACTTGCCGCTACTGCAGGCCTTTGACGGCTTCGTGGCGCAGCAGAGTTCCTATGATCCCCGCCGTTACTGATTATCGAGCTTGATCGGCAGTCCCGACAGCGGTTTGACTTCTTCCAGGCAAATCATCGAGCGCAGGCCGGCCACGCCCGGCACCTGCATCAGGCGGTCGGTAAGGAAGTGCGACAGGCTCTTGAGGTCGTGCGAGACCACCTTCAGCAGATAGTCGAAGTCGCCCGAGATCGTGTAGCACTCGATGATTTCCGGAAAGGCACGGATTACGCTTTCAACCTCGCGCACCTGCTTGAACTGGGCGCGGTCGAGCGACAGTGCGACAAATGCCGTGACATCCAGTCCTACCGCCGACGGCGCCACCAGCGCGGCGTAACGCCGGATCACGCCTTGTTCCTCCAGCACGCGCACGCGGCGCAGGCATTGCGGCGGCGACAGGTGGATGTTTTCCGAGATGTCGACGTTGCTCATGCGACCGTCCTGTTGCAGCAATTCAAGGATCTTGACGTCAAGTTTGTCCATGGAATCTCCCGTTAAGCGTGAACTGTGAAATAAAGCTGCATAAGCATGGCTTTATTTATAGGATAAAGAAAGCAAATTTCCAATGTTCATCTGTAAAATTTCTTCCATCGCAGCAAAAGCGGCGTCAAGCCGCACCGTTCATCATGGTCAAGTACATCGGAACCCGGGAGTTGCAGTCCTTCCTCGCCGCACGCCCGCTGGAGCAGGTCATCGAGGGGCTCGCCACGTATATCAAGGCAGACTACTTGCGCTGGCAACAGTTCGATAAAACTGCGCGCCTGGCCAGCCATTCGGCCGTGGGCGTGATTGAACTGATGCCGATTTCGGACGGACGGCTGTATTCCTTCAAATATGTGAACGGACACCCACGCAATACGTCACATGGTTTGTTGACGGTGACCGCCTTCGGGGTACTGGCCGACGTCGGCAGCGGCTATCCGCGTTTGCTGAGTGAATTGACGTTGACCACCGCCTTGCGCACTGCCGCAACCTCGGTGCTGGCGGCGCGGCACATGGCGCGGTCGGACAGCCGCGTGATGGCGCTGATCGGCAACGGCGCGCAGAGCGAGTTCCAGGCAATTACCTTCCATCGCCTACTGGGCATCGCCGAATTGCGCGTGTTCGACGTCGATACGATGGCCACCGACAAGCTGTGCCGCAACCTGCGTGCGTATCCTGACTTGCGCATCGTGCGCGCCGGCAGCGTCGTCGAAGCGGTGCGTGGCGCCGACATCGTCACCACCGTCACGGCGGACAAGCGCCGCGCGGTGATCATCACCGACGACATGGTGGAAGCGGGCATGCACCTCAACGCCGTCGGCGGCGATTGCCCGGGCAAGACGGAATTGCAGCGCGAGGTACTAAGCAGGGCGCGCGTGGTGGTGGAGTTCGAGCCGCAATCGCGCATCGAGGGCGAGCTGCAGCAGATGCCGGCGGAGTTCGCCGTGACCGAGTTATGGCAGGTAGTCGCGGGTGCAGCCAGCGGACGTGAGAGCGCCGAAGAGGTGACGGTGTTCGACTCGGTGGGCTTTGCGCTGGAGGACTTTTCGGCGCTGCGTTATCTGGATGAACAACTGGATGCACGTTTTACGCAGCAGATTGACCTGGTGCCTGACCTGGTCGATCCCAAGGATTTGTACGGCGCCGCCGTGGATGGGGCACCGACGGAAACATTCACTGCGGCATTGAACTTGCTGCACGCTTGAACCATGAACATAGAAGGAAACAAATGACAGAACCACGCAACAAGGAAATCCGCCTGATTGGCGCTCCCACCGATATCGGCGCCGGTCGTCGCGGCGCCTCGATGGGACCGGAAGCGCTGCGCGTGGCCAACCTGCAGCAAGCCTTGCAGCAGCACGGCCTGACCGTCACCGACGGCGGCGACGTCAGCGGCCCGCCCAATCCGCAGCAAGGTCCGGTGCAGGGTTTCCGTCATCTGGAACAAGTAGTGGCCTGGAACCGCGCGGTGCATGAAGCGGTGCACGGCGCGCTGCACCACGGGCAGATTCCTGTGTTGTTGGGCGGCGACCATGCGCTGGCGATCGGTTCGATCGCGGCGGTGGCGCAGCATTGCCGCGAGCAGGGCAAGAAGCTGCTGGTGCTGTGGCTGGACGCCCACGCCGACGCCAACACCAGCAAGTCGACGCCGACCGGCAATATCCACGGCATGCCGGTAGCCTGCCTGCTGGGCAACGGTCCGGACGCGCTCACACACATCGGCGGTCAGGTGCCTGCCTTGCAGCCGGACGCCATCCGCCAGATCGGCATCCGCAGCGTCGACCGCGACGAAAAACGCCACCTGCACGAACTCGGCCTGCGCGTCTACGACATGCGCCACATCGACGAGCACGGCATGCGCGTTGCCATGGAGCAGGCCTTGTCGGGTATTGATGCCGATACCCATCTGCATGTGAGCTTCGACATCGATTTCCTCGATCCGGCGGTGGCGCCGGGGGTGGGCACGGCGGTGCAGGGCGGTCCGACTTATCGCGAGACCCAGCTGTGCATGGAAATGATTGCCGACACCGGCAGGCTGGCCTCGCTCGACGTCATGGAGCTCAACCCGGCCTGCGACGTGCGCAACCAGACGGCGGAACTGGTGGTGGAGCTGGTCGAGAGTTTGTTCGGCAAATCCACGTTGATTCGATAAAGAAGTGATAAAAGATCAATAAATTGACTGTTGACTGATCGCCTCATACGCCGGATCATGTCGGGTTCCGCGCTCCGGGCGGCTTTGCAGCGCATTTGCGCAAATGCGAGTCCCTCCACCGGAAAGCAACAAGAATTCATCAACAACAAGCTCATTTACAAGCTTTACCTCAGGGAGAAAAACAATGTCGCTCAAGAAACTCGTCCTGCTCGCAGGCAGCGTGCTGGCTCTGTCGCTGACCGCCGTCTCGGTTCAGGCAGCAGACCAGACTTACGTCGTCGGCGCCGGCGGCACCTACCGTCCGTTTGAATTCGAAACGCCGAAGAAGGAATTGGTCGGTTTCGACATCGACATCATCAAGGCAATCGCCAAGGCGTCCGGCTTCCAGATCAAGCTGGTCAGCACGCCATGGGAAGGTATCTTCGCCACCCTGGGCCAGGGCGACCGCGACATCATCATTTCCGGCATCACCATCACCGAGAAGCGCGCCCAGATGGTTGACTTCTCGCTGCCGTACTTCCCGGCCGAGCAAGTCATCATCACCGGCTCCGGTTCCAAGGTCGCCGCACTGGCTGACCTGAAGAAGCTGCAAGTCGGCGTGGTCAACTCGACCGCCGGCGACATCGTCCTGTCGGAAGAAGTCGGCAAGTCCAGCACCGCCATCCACCGTTTCGACAACACCCCGCTGATGCTGGAAGAGCTGTATCGCGGCGGCGTTGATGCGGCCATCGGCGACGTCGGCGTGATCAAGTTCTACATCAAGAGCCATCCCGAGAAGCAGTTCAAGGTCGTCAGCGACGCCAAGTTCACCCGTCAATACTTCGGCATCGCCGTCAAGAAGGGCAACAAGGAACTGCAGGACAAGATCAACGCCGGCCTGAAGAAGATCGTCGCCGACGGCACCTACGCCAAGATCTACAAGGAATGGTTCGACGCCAACGTGCCGACGCTGCCGTTGCAATAATCAGCAATCCGCGCACCTAAGTATTTCCTTTCCATGCCCACGTTCTCTTTGCAGACCGTGGGCAGATTTTTACCCGGATTGCATTCATGAATTCTTTCTTCCAATGGGAAATCATCGGCGAGTACCTGCCCTTGTTCGTCGAGGGCACGTGGATGACCATCAAGGTCGCGCTGATCTGCGTGATCTCGGGCACCTGCTGGGGCCTGGCGCTGGGCGTCGGGCGGCTGGCCGAGGCGCGCCACGGTTTTTGGAAATATTTCCTGCGCTACGCGGTGCAGTTGCCGGTGCGCTTTTATGTCAGCTTCCTGCGCGGTACGCCGCTGTTCGTGCAGATCCTGCTGATCCACTTCGCGCTGATGCCGATGCTGATCAACCCGAGCGGCGGCCTGATCCTGAGCGGCGACATCGCGCGCGAGATCCGCTCGCAATACGGCGCCTTCGCTTCGGCGGTGCTGGCCATCACGCTCAACTCGGGCGCTTACGTGTCGGAAATCTTCCGTGCCGGCATCCAATCGATCGACCGCGGCCAGAGCGAAGCGTCGCGTTCGCTCGGCATGACCTACATGCAGACGCTGCGCAAGGTGGTGCTACCGCAGGCGTTCCGCCGCATGCTGCCGCCGCTGGGCAACAACGCCATCGCCATCGTCAAGGATTCGTCGCTGGCCTCGGCCATCGGCCTGGCCGAGCTGGCCTATGCCGCGCGTACGGTGTCGGGCGCGTATGCGCGCTACTGGGAGCCGTACCTGACGATTTCGCTGGTTTACTGGGGTATTACCTTGCTGCTGTCGGCATTCGTGCGGCATCTTGAAACCCGCTACGGCAAAGGAGATGCACGATGATCAGCGTCAAGCAATTGCAGAAGCAGTACGGTGACGCGCACATCCTGCGCGGCATCGACTGCGAGATCAAGGAAAGCGAAGTGGTGTGCGTGATCGGACCTTCCGGTTCGGGCAAGAGCACCTTCCTGCGCTGCCTCAACGGGCTGGAAGAAGCGACCGACGGCGAGATCTTCATCGACGGCGTCAAGGTCAACGACCCGCACGTCAATCTGAACACGCTGCGCGCCGGCCTCGGCATGGTGTTCCAGCGCTTCAACCTGTTCCCGCACATGTCGGTGCTGGAAAACCTGATCATGGCGCCGATGCAGGTCAAGAAGCTGTCGCGCCGCGAAGCGATTCTGGTGGCTGAAAAGCTGCTGCAGAAAGTCGGCTTGCTGGAAAAGATCGATGCGTTTCCGAACCAGCTTTCCGGCGGCCAGCAGCAACGCGTGGCAATCGCCCGCGCGCTGGCGATGGAGCCCAAGGTCATGCTGTTCGACGAGCCGACTTCGGCGCTCGATCCGGAGCTGGTGGGCGAAGTGCTGACCGTGATGAAGACGCTGGCCGAAGAGGGCATGACCATGGTAGTGGTCACGCACGAAATGGGCTTTGCGCGCGAAGTCTCGGACCGTGTGCTGTTCATCGACCAGGGCGTGATCATGGAAGAAGGTCCGCCGCAGCAGGTGCTGGGCGAACCGAAGAATGAGCGCACCCGCGACTTCTTGCGCAAGGTGTTGTAAGTCTCGAATGTAAGCTTTGAATTGCTCGCGCAATAAAAAACCGCCGTTGCACGTAAATGCAACGGCGGTTTTTTTTTGCCTGACCGGTTCAGCGCAAGGCGTCGGCGCATTCCTTGACCAGCGCCGGGCCGCGGTAGATCAGGCCCGAATACAGCTGCACCAGCGACGCGCCGGCTTCCATCTTGGCCTTGGCGTTGCTGCCGCTGAGGATGCCGCCGACGCCGATGATCGGCAGCGCATCGCCGAGCTCGGCCTTGAGGCCGCGCACCACCTGATTCGACAATTCGAATACCGGCGCACCCGACAGGCCGCCGGCTTCTTCACCATATTGCAGGCCCTTGACGGCGTCGCGCGTGATGGTGGTGTTGGTGGCGATGACGCCGTCGAGCTTGTGGCGCAGCAGCGCGTCGGCGATGTTCTTGATCTGCTCGCTGTCGATGTCTGGTGCGATCTTCAATGCCACCGGCACGTACCGCTTGTGCTGATCAGCCAGGCGCAGCTGTGCATCCTTCAATTGCGACAGCAGGGCGTCGAGTTCGGAGGCGCCTTGCAACTGGCGCAGATTCTTGGTGTTGGGCGAGGAAATATTGACCGTCACGTAGCTGGCGTAGGGATAAACCTTTTCCAGGCAGTGCAGGTAGTCGTCGGCGGCGCGTTCGATCGGGGTGTCGGCATTCTTGCCGATGTTCAGGCCGAGTACGCCTTGTTTGGCCTGATAGAAGCGCGAAGCCTGCACGTTGGCGACGAAGGCGTCGACGCCGCCGTTGTTGAAGCCCATGCGGTTGATGATGGCGTGCGCGGCCGGCAGGCGGAACATGCGCGGCTTGGGATTGCCCGGCTGCGCGCGCGGCGTGACCGTGCCGATTTCAATCGAACCGAAGCCGAGCGCCGCCAGGCCGTCGATGTAGGAACCGTCCTTGTCCAGGCCGGCGGCCAGGCCGACCGGATTGGGGAACGTGATGCCCATCACCGTGCGCGGATCGGCGGCCGGTTTGCTGATGAAGCCGGTCAGGCCGAGCGCGGCGGCGCGGCGCAAGGCGGGCAAGGTCAGGTGATGGGCGGATTCTGCGTCGAGCGAAAACAGCAGCGGGCGGGCGAGGGCGTAGAGGAATTTATCGGACACGGTGATGGGCTAAAGAAAAGCGCTAGGAAAAAGTGCCGCCATTTTAACGTGTCCGCGCGGTTTTCCGCGTAAAACGGCGCGCCTGAGGCGACGCTATTCGCGCAACTCGCTCCAGTTGCCGTTCTGCAATGCCTCCAGCGGCTGGAAGTTGGTCTTGTAGGCCATCTTCGCGCTCTCCTTGATCCAATAGCCGAGATAGACATACGGAATGCCGAGCTGGCGGGCTTGCTCGATCTGCCACAGGATGTTGTAAGTGCCGTAGGACGAGCCTTCGACATCGGGATCGTAGAAGGTGTAGACCGATGACAAGCCGTCGTCGAGCACGTCGATGATGCTGACCATGCGCAGCGTGCCGTCGGCTTCGCGGAACTCCACCAGGCGCGTGTTGACCTTGCTCTGCAGCAGGAATTGCGCGTACTGGTCGCGGCTGTCCTGGTCCATGCCGCCGCCGGCGTGGCGCACCGACTGGTAGCGCAGGTACAGCTCGTAATGCTCGTAGGCGTAGGTCAGGTTGGTGACCAGCGTGACCAGCCCGCTGTTCTTGTTCCAGGCGCGGCGCTGGCTGCGGTTGGGGCTGAATTCGGCGGTCTTGATGCGCACCGGCGTACAGGCCTGGCAACCATCGCAATAGGGACGATAGGTGAAGATGCCGCTGCGGCGGAAACCGGTCTTGACCAGTTCGGAATAGACATCGGCGTTGATCAGGTGCGACGGCGTGGCGACTTGCGAGCGGGCTTGCTGGTTATCCAGGTAACTGCAGGGATAGGGAGCCGTTGCATAAAACTGCAACGTCGAAAACGGCAGGTCTTTAAGGTGCGTCATGGGCGTCCTGAAGTGCAATCATTGGCATTCGCTGCGCTATGCGCGGCGATGTAACGATTTCGTCACGATTCCCTGTAATTTACACTACTTTGAGGCAGCAGTAACTGCACCGTTGGGAGGGCTTCAAGGAGGAGCGTCCGGCGGAGGGAACAGGTCCAGCGGATGCCAGAAACCGATCTGCGGCGCTTCGATGGCCAGTCTCAGGTGTTTGAGGAAGTCGCTGCGAGGAATCGGGATCGCACCCAGCGATGCCAGGTGCGGCGTCTCCTGCTGGCAATCGATCATCTGCACGCCGTGCCGGCGCAGGAAATGCACCAGGTAAGCCAGCGCCACCTTGGAGGCGTCGGTTACGCGCGCAAACATCGATTCGCCGTAGAACATCTGGCCGATCGACACGCCGTAGGCGCCGCCGACCAGTTTTCCTTCCAGCCAGACTTCCGACGAATGCGCATAGCCGGCGCGATGCAGGCCGCAATATCCGTCGACGATGTCCTTGGAAATCCAGGTGCCGGCGTCGTCGCGGCGCGGTCCGGCGCAGGCGCGCATGACGTCGCGGAAGGCAGAATCGAAACGGATCTCCCAGCGCCGGTCGGTATGGCGGCTGCGCTCGACCTTGCGCAAGGTCTTTTTGAGACTGTCTGAAATGATGAAGCGGTCGGTGTACAGCACCATGCGTGGATCAGTGCTCCACCACAGGATGGGCTGCCCTTCGGAGAACCACGGGAAGATACCGTGGCGGTAGGCTTCGAGCAGGCGCTGCGGCGACAGGTCGGCGCCGGCGGCAAGCAAACCGGCCGGCTCGGCCAGCGCCTTGGACACATCGGGGAAGGGCGAATCGACATCCAGCCAGGAAATCATGCGCGGTCCCCGGGTTTAATCAGGTTGTTGCGGCTGCACCATGCGTTTGCGGATATCGTCGGTGTGCAGGCCGAAGACGCCGTCGCCGGTCTTCACTCTGGCTAGATCGGCGAAGAAGGAACGCAAGGTGTATTCCACCGTCGGGAAGGCGATGTCGGCCCAGGGAATCTCGTCTTCCCTGAACATCGCGACTTCCAGGCTTTCAGTGCCGGCGGCGTACTCAAGGTCGAGCAGTTCGGCCAGGTAGAAGAAATGCACCTGATGCACGTGCGGCACGTTGATCAGCGAGAACAGCGCGCCCAGCTTGATACGGGCGCCGGCTTCTTCTTCGGTTTCGCGTTCGGCCGCTTCGGTGGTGGTTTCATTGTTTTCCATGAAACCGGCCGGCAAAGTCCAGTAGCCGTGACGCGGTTCGATGGCGCGCTTGCACAGCAGCACGCGCACCTCGCCGTCGCGCTCCCAGACCGGGATCGAACCAACCACCATTTTCGGATTCTGGTAATGAATGGCGCCGCAATTGCCGCAGACGAAGCGGGGGCGATTGTCATCAGGAGGAATCTGTAACGAGACCGGATGAGCGCATTCAGAACAAAATTTCATAAAAGGCGGTGGGCGTGTTTTTGTAGGAATGTCGCGAAGGCGAACAACGCGCCATCGTTTGTATGGATGATTCACGGCAAATGCGAGGTAGAAGTGTATCACTGTCGTCAACAGGGTCACTCTTTTATGCCTGCATTCTCTCCTGTGCAAACGGTGATGCCTCTGCAAGGCGCGCGCAGCATGACGCACACGTGCCAGTCAAAGTATTCTCAGTGGATGTTTGCACGGAGGTCAGATATGTCGTATAATCTATTTCTTCAGACGCGGGGTGGAGCAGTCTGGCAGCTCGTCGGGCTCATAACCCGAAGGTCGTAGGTTCAAATCCTGCCCCCGCAACCAAGATTCAGGCGAAAGCCCCGATTTCCCAAAAGGATCGGGGCTTTTTGCTGTGTGGCGCCGATGTTCATGTACATCCTTTGATGTACATCCGTCGCCTCATGAGCTCGTTCCGCCGCATGAACAAAAAGCCACGCGAACGTGGCTTTTTTCATTTCAATTATTCTCCACATTGCCGGCATCGCAGCCGGCGCACAATCATGCGGTGACTTTGGCGCCGTCGCTTTGCACGATGGCAGTGGCGCCGTTGTTTGGTTTGGTTGCCGTGTTGGTGTCGGTCTTGATGTCGCCGCCGGCGTTGGCGACCAGCTTGGCGAAGTCGACGGTGGATTTGCGTTTGGATGCAGCTTGCTGTTGCGCGTGGACGTTGGCGGCAGCAGTGCTCGAAGATACGATGTTGGTCATGTGGTCACCCCTATTAAAACTAACGGACGAAAAGCGAACGGACGAATTCTGTGTTCAGTTCCAGCGAAGCCAGTATAGGGGAGGAAGTTCGCGCGCTTGAGGTCGTGGGGGGAAACTTACACAGCTTTACGAGCGTGAAGAGGCGGCGTCTTTTCCTCGCAACTGCACCGCACGCGAGGTTGCATCGTCGTCATCTTCCATCTCCAGCGCCTGTACCGTTTCGTACGCTTGTACCGCTGCGCGGCGGTAGGCGGGTGAATGGCGACGACGCTCGGCCACGGTGGCTTGCTGCGCGGTTTTGCGGCCGGCGGGTGAGGTCGGTGCTGGCGACTTGATGCTGACGCGACGCGGCGCGGATGAACGTGGCGGCCTCGGCGCAACCGGTCGCGGACGCGTGAGCCAGGTCACGAAGAGTGGCAGCAGCAAGATCGGCCAGATCAGGAAAATGAATTGCATGACATTGTCGGAGCTTGAAAGAGATGCCTTGCATTGTCCCGGGTCGGCGTGTCCCGCAATATAGGAAAAATCTCAAACTCACATGCACCGGTGCTGACGCGCAACGCATTGCAAAAGAGCAAGGCTGCGGCGATTGTGTTCCAATGGCGGTTCCCATTTTTTCGAGAGAGACCGCGATGACTTCATTGCGCTGCGCCACGCGCCTGAGTGGGCTGTTGCAAGCCTTCGTGCTGACCTTGCTGCTGGCCGGCTGCCAATCCATGCCGGCGACACCGGACCAGGCTGCACGGCAGAAAATCGACGGCTTGCTGATGCTGATCGATCAGCGTCTCGACGTGGCCGTGAAGGTGGCGCAGACGAAGTGGAATTCCGGCGCACCGATCAATGATCCTGCGCGCGAGCGGCAGATTCTTGATGATCTCACTGCTTCATTGAAGAACGGAAATGCGGAAGACAAGTCATTCATGCGTCGCTTCTTCCAGGCGCAATTCGATGCCGGCAAAATCATTCAGGTCGCATTGCATGCGCAATGGCGCCAGGAAGCGCACGCGCCTTTCGCCAATCCGCCCGATCTCGCGCGTGACATTCGTCCCGAACTTGACCGTTTGACGCCGCTGCTGATTGATGCCCTGAATCAGGTGCGGCCGTTGTTGCAACAAGCACCTGCCAAAGATTATCTGAAGCAGCGCGCCGCCGTGCTGGTGCGTGACGACGGCAATGGCTCCGTGCGCGCGGAGGCTGTGCGCGTGTTGCTGGAATAGTCTTCAGCGCTTGCTCTGTCCCGCGCAGGCTTTGCGGCGCGTATCCAGACTCGGCATGGTGAGCATGTCGCTGCGCTGCATGCAGGCGCCGTATCCTTGCGCATAGGAAGCAAATTCGGCGCGCGCTTCGTTCTTCGGCAGCGCCAGCAGGCGGGCGATGAAATCGCGGCTGCCGATTTCAAAGTGCTGATAGTCGATTGGCTGTTTCCAATACCCGCCCCAGATCAGGAAGCCGTGCCGGAAGAAGATTTCCAGTACTTGCTCCGACATGCCCGGCCGCACTTTGCGCGAGATATAAGCGCTCGCTGCGGACGGCAGCACCATGGTCTGCCCCGAGGCATCCTTGCCGATGTACGGATTCTGTACAGGATTGATGTCGATGGCGACGCCATAGGCGTGCTTGGACCACGCGCCGCCGCCGGTGATCGGACGGCCGTTGAAGGCCGAGCTGTTGTTGTGAATCATCGAAGCTTCGTCGTCGCCGTGATACACCTCCATTGGCTGCGCCCGTTGCAGCGGGAATTTGCGCTCCAGCAGTTCCGCGAAGATCTCCTGCACCTGCGGCGCCACGGCGTCGAGCACGACCACGCTGCCGTCGTCATGCTGTTTCCCGCTGAAGTCGCGATAAGAGAACGTGACCAGGGCGAGGCGCTCGCAAGGCACGGGATTTGTCGCGCTCATTACCTGGTTTTCTTGCATCAAGGTGCATTGTCGGTTTGTCAACGGCGTGACGTCGGCCAGCGCAATCCCCGCCGCGCCGAGCCCGCAGGCGGCAAGTAGAACGAAAAGGGAGCGGCGGCGAAACAACAGGGGGATGCAGGGAGGCATGAGCGGCGAAGAAATTATCGGAAGGTTTTGTTGCGGATACTTACGCAAAGATGCGCAATTCTCCTACAAGATGATCGTGACGGGGCGGGAACGATTGAATTCGAGGGTATCTAAATTTGTGGAGGTAGCGGGGTCTTGCCAGACCCTGCCGTACCCATTCCTGTTCAAACAACTTTTGGAGGCAACTATGTTAGTACGCCACGCAGTTTTAGCTTCAGTCATGTTCACGGCCCTTCTGGCCGGTTGCAACAAGCGCGATGAAGCGCCCGCCACACCGCCAGCCGCAGATTCGAGCGCTACGCCCGCGCCGGCCACTCCTACGCCGCCAGCGATGACTCCGCCTCCGGCTCCGGCTGCACCAGCAGCAGATGCCGGCAGCAGCAACGCCACAACACCGGCCACGCCCGCACCAGCTGATGGCGGCGGTCCTAACGACAAGAAGCCCTGAGGATGAACGAATTGGGGAAGCAGGAACGCGATGATGCCGGGATGATCCCGGCACACGCAGTCTTCATCGAAAGTTGAAGATAATGGACAAGGGTTTGGAAGAAATGCGAACTTTGTCCGCAAGAGGGAATCCTAAAAATGGTTGAACTGTTCCTTCAACCTCCCTCTTGAAAGGGATTTTGACCCGCGGCACAGAGTCTGCGGGTCTTTTTTATGGGCGGACGGTTTGTGCGGTCCGCCTCATAGCGTCATCAGATCCTCAGAACGCCGGCACCAGCGAACCCTTGAATTCGCTTTCGATGAAGCCGCGCACTTCCGGCGACTGATAGGCTTTCACAAGCTTCTTCGCCCACGGCTTATCCTTGTCTTCGGTGCGGGTGACGATCAGATTGGCGTAGCGGCCCTTGGCGTCTTCCACCGCAATGGTGTCGCGCTGCAGGGACAGGCCGGCCTTGACTGCGTAGTCGTTGTTGATCGACGCCGCCGCCAGGTCATCGAGGGAGCGCGGCAATTGTGCGGCGTCCAGTTCGATCAGTTTCAGTTTCTTCGGATTGTCGATCACGTCGAGCGGAGTGGCGTTGACGCCGTTTTCACCGACGCCGGGTTTCAATTTGATCAGGCCGTATTTTTGCAACAGCAACAAGGCGCGGTTACCGTTGGACGGATCGTTCTGGATGCCAATGCTGGCGCCTTGCGGCAGTTGATCGACCGATTTGTATTTCTTCGAATAGATGCCCAGCGGCGCCGTGATGGTCAGGCCGACCGGCGTCAGCTTGTAGCCGCGTGCCTTGATCTGGCTGTCGAGGAAGGGCTGGTGCTGGAAAGCGTTGGCGTCGAGATCGCCGGCGTTGAGCGCTTCATTGGGCTGCAGGTAATCGCTGAAGGTGACGATCTGGATCTCCAGGCCGTCGCGCGCGGCGACTTTCTTGACCACTTCGAAGGTCTGTTCGGCATTGCCGACCGATACGCCTACCTTGATCTTGTGCTTGTCCTGCGCCGAAACGGCATTGGCGCCCAGCGCCAGCAAAGCGAATACTACGGAAATGGACCAGCGACGCATTTTTTCTCCCGATGATATGTAATGCCTGGCGCCTGAATGGGCGAGGCGAGCAAGGCGCGATGGTCACATATCGCCCGTCTCGGGAGAACGAAGGATTTCGCATGTCGATATGCGCAAGCCGCATCGACGGGGATCGGTCTACTTGTCCGCTGTTTTCACCACCGCAATGATGGCGCCGAACGCCGGACCGATATCGGCTTCCAGTGTGGGATACATGCGCGAGATGTTGCCGTCGAGGTAGAGCGCGTCGACGCAGCGCAACCGGTCGCGCAGGAACAGCGCGAAATCATGGAAGCTGATGGGATTCCTGGCGATCGCCAGGATGACTTTCTGCGCCGGGTCGATGCACACGGCGTTGCGCACGAACAGATTGATCGAGGCCGGATCGAAGGCCGCGTTGATTTCACCGTTGCGCAGCATCAACGGTCCCGATTGCGTGGCGTACACGGCCTGCGACAGCCAGCGCTCGCGGTCGCTGTCGACGGCCGCGGTGTCGACGATGTGCGCGCGTCCTTCTTCCACGATGAACACGCCGTTGGGCTGCAGGTAGAAATTCCCATAGGCGCCGCGGCGCGTATTGAGCTTGCGCAGCGTCACGCCGCCTTCGACATATAGCCCGAGCGGGCGATGCTCCTTGTCATAGATGCCGGCGTTGGTCGCACAGAGCACGTCCTTGCCTTGAGGCCGCAGCCAGCTGCGCAGCGCCGAGAAGGTGCCGAAGAGTTTGCCCTCGGGATCCTTCCAGTACATGCGCAAGGTGTCCTGCTGCAAGTCGATCGTGCAGGTGTTGATGTTGACCTGTTGATAGCGATACTGGCGCAATTCGGCGGCGTCGGCGCGGGCCGCCGCCAGCACGATGAAAGCGCACAGCGTGGCGGCGAGCAGTTGCGAAAATCGGCGGATGCAATGAAATGTCTGGCGCATGCAGGGAGAGAAGTCGGGCAGGAAAATTGTAAAGAGTAACAAAGAGGGCTCAAGAAATGGCGTGCGTTGTCGTAAAGAATCAAGTTCGCACTATGCACTCAAGCTCCATGGCGCCACTGTTCTGACAGTGACGCAATAAAAAAAATATTGCAATGAAAACCACATACGGAAGCCGGCAAGCAGTTCAACTCCGCCGGCAAGCCATCAACGTCACAGGGGCAAGCATAGCCCCGACGCCGTCTTCTGCTTTCTTCCACGCTCCCTTGGCATCGCGGAGCATGGCAACCGCACTTCCTTGATCCCAAAGAGCATCCCATGAAATGGTTTTACAACTTGAAAATCGCCCGCAAACTGTTGCTGTCGTTTGTGGCGGTACTACTGTTGACGGCGCTTCTCGGCGTCTTCTCGATCACCCAGATTGCGCGCGTGAATCAGGCGTCCACCGACATCAGCACCAACTGGCTGCCGGCGATGCGCGCGGCGCTGCAAATGAAGGCCACGCTGAGCCGCATCCGCGTCGCTGAACTGCAGCATATCCAGTCCGATAACGAAGAGGAATTCTCGCGCTATGAGAAAGCGATCGAGGGGCAACTGGTCCAGCTCAGGAAATTCGACAGCATTTATGCGCCGCTGATTTCGGAACCGGATGAAAAGATCATCTATCCCGCATTCAAGAAGAACCTCGACGCCTATCTTGCGGAAAACCAGAAGATCGTTATGCTTGCGCGCGGCGGCCTCAACGACGAGGCGCGGCTGCTGATTCGCGGCGACTCGACCAAGATCTATCTGGCGATGACCGAGCAGCTCGACCGCCTCAGCGGCATCAATGAAGCTGGTAGCGCTTTGGCCGACCAGGCCGCCACCAGCACCTATGAAGCGGCGCGCATCTGGATCGTGGTGATCCTGTGCATCAGCGTGACGCTCGGTTTGCTGCTGGCGTTCTGGGTTGCGGCGATGGTGTCGCGACCGTTGACGAACGCCGTCGAGATTGCGCAGCGTGTCGCCGGCGGTGACCTGACTGCGCGCATCGACGTGCAGTCGCGCGACGAAACCGGTCAACTGATGGAGGCGCTCAAGGCCATGAACGACAGCCTGCTGAACATCGTGTCGCAGGTGCGCACCGGCACCGACACCATCGCCACGGCATCGACGCAAATCGCCAGCGGCAATCTGGACCTGTCGTCACGCACGGAAGAGCAGGCCAGCTCGCTGGAAGAAACGGCATCGTCGATGGAAGAACTGACCTCGACCGTCAAGCAGAATGCCGACAACGCGCGCCAGGCCAATCAACTGGCGGAATCGGCATCTACCGTGGCAATCCAGGGCGGCAGCGTGGTGGGCCAGGTGGTCGACACCATGGGCGCGATCAACGACTCTTCGCGCAAGATCGTCGACATCATCAGTGTGATTGACGGCATCGCGTTCCAGACCAATATCCTGGCGCTGAATGCGGCTGTGGAAGCTGCACGCGCCGGTGAGCAGGGCCGCGGCTTCGCGGTAGTGGCATCCGAAGTGCGCAGTCTGGCGCAACGCTCGGCGGCGGCGGCCAAGGAAATCAAAACCCTGATCGACGATTCGGTCGGCAAGGTTGACTCCGGCAGCCGGCTGGTGGAGCAGGCCGGCGCGACGATGGCTGAGGTGGTGGCAAGCGTGAAGCGCGTCACCGACATCGTCGGCGAAATCAGTTCGGCCAGCCAGGAACAGAGCGCCGGTATCGAGCAGGTCAACCAGGCCATCGCGCAGATGGACGAAGTCACGCAGCAGAACGCAGCGCTGGTGGAAGAAGCGGCCGCCGCCGCGCAATCGCTGCAGGACCAGGCTGCGACCTTGTCGGAAGTGGTCAGCGTGTTCAACATTGGCCAGACGCAGATCGGCAGCGTGAAGACGGCGCCGGTCGCCAAACGCACCATCGACGTTACGCCGCGTTCCACCGCGTTGCAGCCAAAAAGCACGCCGAGACTGGTCGTGCCGAAATCTCCGGATCACGAGTCGGATTGGGAGCAGTTTTAAGTCATTACGCTATCCATTCTGAAGAACGCCGCCCCGAGCAATCCGGGCGGCGTTTTTCCTGAGCGGTAACGTTTACATGGTCGTTTCGGGCCATTTTCGGCCAAACTGGGTGCGCCGCAACAAGCGCGGATTTGGAAATATCGGAAAAGGTTTTTTTGTTTTTTGAATGAAAAGTGCGGGGAATATTGTCGGGACGCGCAAATATCGCAAATATGGGGGTGTCGGTATAAAAAAATCTGTCGTATATGACGGAAATGTTACACTCCTGCCCCATGGTGCCAGCATCTATAAGGATGTCGCATCTTACCCATTGCCTGCTCAGGTTATTTGCCTTGTAACGCATAAATAAATTGGAGGAAATTCAATGAAATCCGCATTCCCTTTGAACCGCCGTCTGACAAAAATCGCCATGGCCGTTGGTGTTGCCGTATCCGCTGTTTCCTTCGCCGGCATCGCCCAGGCTGAAACCGTGAAGATCGCTATCGCCGGTCCGATGACTGGCGCCGTCGCCCAATACGGCGACATGGTCAAGGCAGGTGCGCTGACCGCGATCGAGCAAATCAACGCAGCCGGCGGCGCCGGCGGCAACAAGTTTGAAGCAGTTCTGATGGACGACGCCTGTGAGCCGAAGCAAGCGGTTGCGGTCGCCAACAAGATCGTCAGCCAGGGCATCAAGTTCGTGATCGGTCACGTCTGCTCGGGTTCGACCATTCCTGCTTCCGACATCTATGAAAACGAAGGCGTCGTGATGATCACGCCGTCGGCGACTGCGCCTCAGCTGACTGAAGCCAAGCCGCACAAGTACATCTTCCGCACCATCGGCCGCGACGACCAGCAAGGTCCTGCCGCCGCCAAGTACGTGGTCGAGAAGCTCAAGCCGAAGAAGGCCGCCGTGTTGCACGACAAGCAATCGTACGGCCAGGGCGTGGCGACTTCGGTCAAAGCCGGTCTGGACGCAGCGAAGATTCCCGTGGTCGTGTTTGAAGGCGTCAACGCCGGCGACAGCGATTACTCCGCCGTCATCACCAAGCTCAAATCGCAAGGCGTGGACTTCGTCTACTTCGGCGGCTACCACCCTGAAATGGGCCTGATCATGCGCCAGGCGCGTGAACAAGGCGTCAAGGCTGTGTTCATGGGTCCTGAAGGCGTCGGCAACAAGGACATCACGGCGATTGCCGGTCCTGCTTCCGAAGGCATGCTGGTGACACTGCCGGCCGACTTCGCCGCCGATCCTGCCAATGCCGCACTGGTCAAGGCTTTTGCTGCGCAAAAGCGTGATCCTAACGGCCCGTTCCAGATGCCAGCCTACTCGGGCGTGAAGGTCATCGCCGATGCGATCACCGCCACCAAGTCGACTGATCCAACCAAGGTTGCCACGTACATCCACGCCAATTCCTTCAAGACCCCGATCGGTACCGTGGAATACGACAAGAAGGGCGACCTGAAGTCGTTCAAGTTCGTGGTCTTCACCTGGCACAAAGACGCGACGAAGACTGAAGCCAAGTAATTTTCACTCCGGCTTGCAGTAGTCGTCCTTACTGACGTCCACCATGCAAATGCCCCATTGCGGTAAGAATGGGGCATTTGCACATCTATATTTGCCAGGTTTCCTATGAATGAACTGCTCCCTCAACTGACCCAGCAGCTCGTCAACGGGCTGAGTCTGGGCGCGATCTATGCGCTGATCGCCATCGGCTACACGATGGTCTACGGCATCATCGGCATGATCAATTTCGCGCACGGCGAAATCTACATGATGGGCTCCTATATCGGACTGGTCACGCTCACCGCCATCGGCGTGCAGGCGGGCTATCCGCTGCCGCTGCTGCTGGGCGCGGCATTGATCGTTTCTGTGGTGGTCACCGGCCTGTACGGCTGGACCGTCGAGCGCGTGGCGTATCGTCCGCTGCGCGGCGGGCCGCGCCTGGTGCCGCTGATTTCGGCGATCGGCATGTCGATCTTCCTGCAGAACTACGTGCAGATTGGCCAGGGCTCGCGCGACATGTCGGTGCCGGTTCTGATCTCCGGCGCGATTGAATTCCAGATGGGCAGCGACTTCACCGTCACGATCCCGTATTCGCGCATGATCATCGTCGGCGTGACCTTGTTGCTGATGGTTTGCCTGACGCTGTTCATCGCACGTTCGCGCATGGGCCGCGCCTGCCGCGCCTGCGCCGAAGACATGGGCATGGCCAATCTGCTGGGCATCGACACCAACCGGGTGATTTCCTTCACCTTCGTGCTGGGTGCGATGCTGGCGGCGGTGGGCGGCGTGCTGATTGCGCTGACCATCGGCAAGCTCAATCCGTACATCGGTTTCATCGCCGGCATCAAGGCGTTTACCGCCGCCGTGCTGGGCGGCATCGGCAGCATCCCCGGCGCGATGCTGGGCGGCGTGCTGCTGGGCCTGGCCGAAACATTTGCAGCAGGCTATCTGCCGGCCGAGTACAAGGACGTGGTGTCCTTCGCCTTGCTGGTGCTGATCCTGCTGTTCCGTCCTACAGGTTTGCTGGGCAAGCCGGACGTGGAGAAAGTCTGATGCCGATTACACTCAAAAACGCCGTGGCGGCGGCGATCCTGACCGCCATCCTGACCACGCCGATGCTCGGCCTGCAATTGCAGCTTGAAGGCTACCGCGTGGTGCTCAACGCGCACTGGACGCCGGTGCTGATCGCCGTGCTGGCGGTGTTCGTGTTCCAGCTGATCAAGCCGACGCTGGCGCGCAGCACGAAGAAAGTCCGTCTGCCCGCGCTGCCGCAACTGCAGCCGCGCCAGCAGCGTTACGCCTTGCTGTTCTTGTTTGCGGTCGCACTGGTGTGGCCGTTCTTCGGTTCGCGCGGCAATGTCGACGTGGTGACGCTGGCGCTGATCTACGTGATCCTCGGCCTCGGCCTGAACATCGTGGTCGGCTTTGCCGGCTTGCTCGATCTCGGCTACGTCGGCTTCTATGCAGTCGGCGGTTATACCTATGCCTTGCTGAATCAATATTTCGGTTTCACGTTCTGGGAATGCCTGCCGATCGCGGCCGGCATGTCGGCGCTGTTTGGGTTCATCCTCGGTTTCCCGGTGCTGCGCCTGCGCGGCGACTACCTGGCCATCGTCACGCTGGGCTTCGGCGAAATCATCCGCCTGCTGCTCAACAACATGACCTCGCTGACCGGCGGTCCTGACGGCGTCTCGGGTATTCCGAAGCCAACCGTGTTCGGCATCGAAATGGCGCGCAGCGCCAGCGTCGAGGGCGGTACAACCTTCCATGACATGCTGGGCCTGACTTACCAGGGCGGCCATATGGTGATCTTCCTGTACTTCGTCGCGCTGCTGCTGGTGCTGTTCACGTATTTCGTGACCAGCCGCCTGATCCGCATGCCGATGGGGCGCGCGTGGGAAGCCCTGCGCGACGATGAAATCGCCTGCCGTTCGCTGGGTATCAATCCGACCAAGATCAAGCTGTCTGCGTTTACATTAGGCGCGGCATTCGCGGGCCTAGCCGGCAGCTTCTTTGCCGCGCGCCAGGGACTGGTGAATCCGGAATCCTTCACCTTCATCGAATCGGCGCTGATCCTGGCGATCGTGGTACTGGGTGGCATGGGCTCGCAACTGGGCGTGATCCTGGCGGCGATTCTGCTCACCATCCTGCCGGAAGTGGCGCGCAGTTTCGCTGAATACCGCATGCTGATTTTCGGTCTGGTGATGGTGTTGATGATGATGTGGCGTCCGCAGGGCCTGTTGCCGGCGACGCGTCCTCACGTGGAGCTGCCGCGATGATGACGACAACCAATACAACGTTGCTGGAAGTATCCGGTCTGTCGATGCGCTTCGGCGGTTTGCTGGCGGTCGACGGCGTGTCGCTGTCGGTGATGGACAAGGAAGTCTTCGCCATCATCGGCCCCAACGGCGCCGGCAAGACCACCGTGTTCAACTGCATCAGCGGCTTTTACCAGCCGACCTCGGGCGACATCAGCCTGGGCGGCGCATCGATTGCGCGCAAGCCCAGCCACGTCGTGGCGCAGCAGGGCCTGGTGCGCACCTTCCAGAACATCCGCCTGTTCAAGACGCTGAGCGTCGTGGAGAACTTGCTGGTGGCGCAGCACAACCAGATCAACAACAACCTGGTGTCGGGTTTGCTCAAGCTGCCGGGTTATCGCCGCGCCGAGAAGGAAGCGCTGGATCGCGCCGCCTACTGGCTCGACCAGCTCGGCCTGACGGCGCTGGCCAATCGTGAAGCGGGCACCTTGTCGTACGGCCTGCAACGGCGCGTCGAAATCGCCCGCTGCATGATCACCAAGCCGCGCCTGCTGTTGCTGGACGAGCCCGCCGCCGGCCTCAATCCGCAAGAGAAGCAGGAGCTGCAGCAACTGATCGACCGCCTGCGCCGCGAGCATGGCGTCGCCGTGCTGCTGATCGAACACGACATGAGCCTGATCATGGGCATCTCCGACCGCATCCTCGTGATGGAGCACGGCAAGCCCATCGTCACCGGCACGCCGGAGCTGGTGCGCAATGACGAGCGCGTGATCAAAGCTTACCTGGGAGAAGAATGATGTTGCAGTTTGAACAGGTACATACCCATTACGGCGCCATCGAAGCGCTGCATGGCGTATCGCTGAATGTGGAGAAGGGCGAGATCGTCACGCTGATCGGCGCCAACGGCGCCGGCAAGACCACCTTGCTGATGACTTTGTGCGGCAAGCCGCGCGCCTCAAGCGGCAAGATCGTCTTCGAAGGCCAGGACATCACGCAGCGTTCGACGCATGAAATCATGCGCCTCGGCATGGCGATTTCACCGGAAGGCCGCCGTGTTTTTCCGAGCCTGACCGTGCTGGAGAACCTCAAGATGGGTGCGTTCTTTGCAAAGAACGAGGAAATCGAAGAGGGCGTGCAGCACGTGTTCGGTCTGTTCCCGCGCCTGAAGGAACGCGCCAACCAGCGCGCCGGCACCATGTCCGGCGGCGAGCAGCAGATGCTGGCCATCGGCCGCGCGCTGATGAGCAAGCCGCGCCTGCTGCTGCTGGACGAGCCGACACTGGGCCTGGCGCCGCTGGTGATCGCACAGATCTTCGAGATCATCCGCACCATCCGCGAGCAGGGCGTGACGGTGTTCCTGGTCGAGCAGAACGCCAACAAGGCGCTAGGCGTGGCCGATCGCGGCTACGTGCTGGAAAACGGCCACGTCGTGCTGGCCGATACCGGTGCCAATCTGCTGGCCAACGACGCCGTGCGCAAAGCGTATTTAGGTCACGCTTGAATCACCTTGCCGGCTGCACGTTGTCGAGTTTTTCACAACGAGCGGCTGGCATTGTCGAGTGTTTTGCCTCCTGTGAAAAGTCGGCAGGGTCGGGTACAGTAGATCGCTTGCAGCAATCCGATCACAGCGAGGGAAACACGTGTATCTACCTAGCCATTTTGCCGAATCCGACCGTGCCGTCCTGCATCGCCTGATGCAAGACAACCCCTTGTCGACGCTGACCACGCTGACGTCTTCCGGCCTCAACGCCGACCATATTCCGCTGTTGCTGAGTCCCGATGAAGGCGCACACGGTGTGCTGCGCGGCCACGTCGCGCGCGCCAATCCGGTGTGGCGCGAGCGTCTGCCGGAGAGTGGCGCGCTGGCTATTTTCCAGGCCAGCGACGCCTATATTTCTCCGGGCTGGTATTCATCGAAAAAAGAAAACGGCAAGGCCGTGCCGACCTGGAATTACGCGGTCGTGCATGCCGCCGGTTCGCTGCGCATCGTCGACGATATCGAATGGCTGCGGGCGTTGCTGACTCGCCTCACGGCGCATCATGAAGCTTCGATGCCGAAGCCATGGACGCTCACCGACGCGCCCGCCGATTACATCGATAAGATGCTCGGCGCGGTGGTGGGGATAGAGATCGAGATCGCGTCGCTGACCGGCAAGTGGAAGGTCAGTCAGAACCAGCCGGCGCAAAACCATGCGGGCGTGGTGGCGGGACTGCGCGCTCTCGGGCAGCCGGGAGCGGATGAGATGGCGGCGCTGGTGGCGAGCCGGGAAAAAACGGAATGAGAAAAAAGAGGGTGCTTCAGGCGCTGCAGGTAGCGACCGACAGTACCACGCTGAGATAGCTGCCGTTGCGATTGCGCGAGCGCGCCTTTTCTTTTTCGAGGCGGAAAATTTCCTGGTAGTACGATTGAATGCGCTGGCGCAGTTGCGCCAGATCCTGCTCAGACAGAGACGACAGCAAGGTCTGCGATTGCTGCTGCAAATCGCGAATCTGACGGGTCAGTTGCCCGATGCGCTCGGAGATGTCTTCCACCACGGCAGAGGCGGCGTGTGCGGCGTATTTTCCGAATTGAGCGCTGGCAGGCATGGATTTCCCTCGCAAAAGTAGTACTGTCTTTTACGGCGCGTGGCGCGATTTCTTGAGGGGGGGGCAAAAAACAAACGGCGTGCCGCAAGAGCGGACACGCCGTATTTTCATTGTCTTTTTGATACTGGGTTAAATCACGCCGCGGCGAATCTGATCCAGTTCGATCGACTCGAACAATGCCTTGAAATTGCCTTCGCCGAACCCGTCATTACCCTTGCGCTGGATGATCTCAAAGAAGATCGGTCCGATCAGCGTCTGCGTGAAAATCTGCAGCAGCAGGCCCTGGCCTTCGGTCGGCGCGCCGTCGATCAGAATTTTCAGCTCGCGCAGCGCGGCCAGGTCTTCCTTATGGCCCGGGATGCGGCGCTCAACCAGGTCGTAATAGGTGTTGATGGTGTCCTGCAGCGGCACCTTGCGCTGATACAGCGTGCGCACGGTCTGGTAGATGTCGTCGGTGCCCAGCGCAATGTGCTGGATGCCTTCGCCGTTGTACTGCTTGATGAATTCTTCGATCTGCGACTTGTCGTCGGCGCTCTCGTTGATCGGGATGCGGATCTTGCCGCAGGGGCTGGTCATGGCGCGCGACTTCAGGCCGGTCAGCTTGCCTTCGATGTCGAAGTACTTGATCTCGCGGAAGTTGAACAGGCGCTCGTAGAACGACGACCAGGTATCCATCGCGCCGCGCACCACGTTGTGGGTCAGGTGATCGATATAGGTCAGGCCGACGCCAACCGGATTGCGCTCGACGTTGGGGAAGAACTCAAAGTCGATGTCGTAGATTGAGCCGCGCTCGCCGTAGCGATCCACCAGGTACAGCAGCGAGCCGCCGATGCCCTTGATGGCGGGAATGTTCAATTCCATCGGGCCGAGCTTGGCCGGCACGCCTTCGGCGCCCATTTCCAGCGCGCGTTTGTAGACGGCGGCGGCATCCTTGACACGGAAAGCCATGGCGTTGACCGAAGCGCCATGGACCTTGGCGAATTCGGTGGCGTTGCTCTCCGGTTCGGCGTTGATGATGAAATTGATCTGGCCCTGGCGGTACAGCGTGACGTTCTTGGAACGATGGCGCGCCACCGCTGCAAAGCCCATCGATTCCAGCACGCCGGCAATCGGCAGCGGATCCAGGGCGGCGTATTCGACGAACTCGAAGCCGTCGGTCCCCATCGGATTGTCGAACAGGTCGGTGCTGCTGCGGGGGGAAGAAATTTGCGTGGCTTGGCCCATCATGGTCTCCTGTTGTGCGGAGCGGCCGGCGCGGCGTCGGTATGAACCCCTTGCACTCGCTCCGTGCTGGGTGGTATGTGAAGCCAGTTTATTGCAGGAAAGATGAAAAATGTGATTGTTATTCGCGCATTCTTCACGGTATCATGCACAAATTGTTCAAATTAATGCATAAAAGAGGGAGATATGAGCACAATCACCGTGGACCGGTTTGACTTGGCCTTGCTGGCCGAATTGCAGCGTGACGGCCACATCACCAACAGCGCCCTCGGCCAGAAAGTCCATCTCTCCACTTCCCAGATCAGCCGCCGCGTGCAGCGGCTGGAAGAAGCCCACGTCATCGAGCGCTACACCGCAGTGCTGGACCCGGCCGTGATCGGCCTGGGCGTCACCGCCTTCACCAATGTCACGCTGGACCGCCAGGGCGAAACGCGCGGCATCCAGTTCGAAGAAGCGGTGCAGGACATGCCGGAAATCATGGAGTGCTTTTCGATCACCGGAGAAGCGGATTATATCCTGCGCATCGTCGCGCCTGATCTGGCGGCGTTTTCCGAGTTCATGATGACGCGCCTGCTGCGCCTGCCCGGCGTGACCAACGTCAAATCCAACATCACGATGAAGCAGGTCAAGCACTCGCACGTGCTGCCGCTGGATCATGTCACGCAACCGGCGCAAAGCCGCCAGCGCATCAAGTTCTCGTCCTGATTTTTACACCGGACAACAACAGCGGATTTGAAAGCAAGGCCCGGAGTGCCGGGCCGATTCAACGTTCCTATACTGCGATGACCGTGTAACCAAAAGGTGTCATCATGTTCAGTATGAATACCCGCAAGACCAATCCATCCGTGGCTGTTGCCAAGACCGCCGCCGGCCTCGATGAGCAGCGCTGGCAAGCCGTCACGCAACGCGACAAGGCCGCCGACGGCAGCTTCTGCTATGCCGTGCGCACCACCGGCGTATATTGCCGGCCGTCGTGTCCGTCACGCCAGGCGCGCCGAGAAAACGTCGCCTTCTATGACACCGGCATGCAGGCCGAGCAGGCCGGATTCCGCGCCTGCAAGCGTTGCAAGCCGAACGAAGCGGCGCTGGGCGAACGCCAGGCGCAAGCCATCGCTACCGTCTGTCGCTCCATTGAGCAGGCCGAAGACCTGCCATCGCTGGAAGAGCTGGCGCAGATCGCCGGCATGAGCCGCTTCCATTTTCATCGCGTCTTCAAAGAGAAAACCGGCGTCACACCCAAGGCTTACGCCGCCGCACAGCGTGCGCAGCGTCTGCGCGCCGGACTTGCGCAGAGCGACAGCGTGACCAATGCCATGTACGACGCCGGCTTCAATTCCAGCGGCCACTTCTACGCCGAATCCAGCGGTCGTCTCGGCATGACGCCGAGCGCGTATCGTGCCGGCGGCAGCGGCGCCCAGATCCGTTTCGCGGTGGCGCAATGCTGGCTCGGCGCGATCCTGGTGGCGACCACCGAAAAGGGCGTCTGCGCCATCACGCTGGGCGACGATCCCGATCAGCTGGTGCGCGATCTGCAGGACCAGTTCCCGCAAGCCGAGCTGATCGGCGGCGATGCGACATTTGAAAAACTGGTCGCCAAAGTCATCGGCTTCATCGAGTCGCCGCAAGGCGATCTCAACCTGCCGCTCGACGTGCGCGGCACTGCCTTCCAGCAACGCGTGTGGCAAGCCTTGCGCGACATCCCGGCCGGGCAGCGCGTGACGTATTCGGATATCGCCGGGCGCATCGGCAGCCCGACGGCGGTGCGTGCAGTCGCCAGCGCCTGCGCCTCGAACGCGATTGCGGTGCTGATTCCTTGCCACCGAGTGGTGCGCATGGATGGTTCGCTGTCCGGCTATCGCTGGGGCGTGGAGCGCAAGCAGGCCTTGCTCGACCGCGAAGGCGACGGCAAGCCGTGACCGGCGATTTGTTCGCGGCGTTGCGCACGCCGGCCATTGAGCCCATCGCCGACGGCGCCACCTGGCTGCGCGCTTGGGCCGATGACGAAGCAGTTGCGCTGGTGCAGGCGATTGAGCAGGTGACGGCGCAGTCGCCGTTCCGGCAGATGCAGACGCCGGGCGGCTACACCATGTCGGTGGCGATGAGCAATTGCGGCGAACTGGGCTGGGTGACGGATCGGCGCGGTTACCGCTACGAGCATCAGGATCCCTTGACGCGGCACGCGTGGCCGGCGATGCCGGACGTATTCCTTGAATTGGCGGTGCGTGCCGCCGCAGCAGCAGGTTTCAACAACTTCCTGCCGGATGCCTGCCTGATCAATCGCTATGCGCCCGGCGCACGCATGTCGCTGCATCAGGACAAGAATGAAAGCGACATGGCGCAGCCCATCGTTTCGGTATCGCTGGGGTTGCCGGCGACCTTCCTGTTCGGCGGCGCCGAACGCGCCGACAAGCCGCTGCGCATGCGCCTCGAAAGCGGCGACGTGGTGGTGTGGGGAGGTCCGGCGCGTTTGCGTTTCCATGGTGTCGATACGCTGGCGCAGGGTGTGCATGCGCTGACGGGCGAGTGTCGCTACAACCTCACGTTTCGCAAGGCCGGCTAAAAAGAGAAAATGGCGACACGACCCAAAATGGGGCGTCAAAAGACAGGCGAGGCCAACAGGTCTAAAATTCTGGGTTTCCCTCAAAATTATTAGACAGGCCATCATGGAGACAGCGCTCAACCCGCCGGAAATGCCGCAGGCAAACGAACAGCAGGCCGCCGAGAAGACCGGCTTCCGCGTTCTGGGTGCGATCAGCTTTTCGCACTTCCTCAACGACATGATCCAGTCGCTGCTGCTGGCGATCTATCCGCTGCTGAAGGGCAATTTCCACCTGAGCTTCGCCCAGATCGGCCTGATCACGCTGACTTTCCAGGTCACCGCCTCGTTGTTGCAACCGCTGGTGGGCCTGTACACCGACAAGCATCCCAAACCGTATTCGCTGGCCATCGGCATGGGCTCGACCCTGTGCGGCCTGCTGCTGCTGTCGGTGGCGCCGAACTTCGGCGTGCTGCTGGTGGCGGCCGCCTTGGTCGGCACCGGTTCGTCGGTATTCCATCCTGAAGCCTCGCGCGTGGCGCGCATGGCCTCGGGCGGTCGCCACGGCCTTGCCCAATCGCTGTTCCAGGTCGGCGGCAACGCCGGCAGCGCGATGGGCCCGCTGCTCGCTGCATGGATCATCATCCCGGGCGGCCAGCACAGCATCGCCTGGTTCACCATTGCGGCGCTGATCGCTATCGTGGTGCTGCGCCAGATCGGTCATTGGTACCAGCGCCAGCAGCTGGCGGGCAAGACCAAGCCGAAGAAGAAGGCGCACGGTTTCGTCGAGCTGCCGCGCAACAAGGTCATCATGGCGGTCGGCATCCTGTTGCTGCTGATCTTCTCCAAGTACTTCTACATGGCAAGCCTGTCGAGCTACTTCACGTTCTACCTGATCAGCAAATTCCAGCTGTCGGTGCAGGACGCGCAGATCCATCTCTTCGTGTTCCTGTTTGCGGTCGCCATCGGCACCGTGGCCGGTGGCCCGATCGGTGATCGTATCGGCCGCAAGGCGGTGATCTGGACGTCGATCCTGGGCGTGGCGCCGTTCACGCTGATGCTGCCTTACGCCAACCTGTTCTGGACCGGTGTGCTGACGGTCATCATCGGCATGATCCTGGCGTCGGCGTTCTCGGCGATCCTGGTGTTCGCGCAGGAACTGATGCCGGGCAAGGTCGGTACCGTCTCGGGATTGTTCTTCGGTTTCGCGTTCGGCATGGGCGGCATTGGCGCTGCATTGCTGGGCAAGCTGGCTGACATGACCGATATTTTCTTCGTCTACCAGGTCTGCGCATTCCTGCCGTTGATCGGTTTGCTGGCGGCTTTCCTTCCCAAGCTGGAGAGGGTGCCGGCCACGGCGTAGTTCCTGTCTCCGGTGCGTCCGGCTTTCACTTGAAAGCCGGACGCGTTCCTGTTTTATCCCGCCTTTTTTTCTTCCGCTTTCGCATCCTTTTGTTCCTGCTGCAAACGCTGTTGCAACAGCGCCAGCACGGCGGCTTCCTCCGGGCTCAAAGCACGCATTTCGTCCACCAGGTTGTCGCGCACCTGCTCCTTGAGGCGGCCCGCCGTCATGCCGTCCAGATACGATGAAATCACGTCGGGATGGACGTAGCATTTGCGGCAGATGGTCGGCGTGTTGCCAAGTTTCTTGGCGACGTGTTCGATCGCCTGCACGATGTTTTTCTTGGCCTGTGCATGCGAATCGAATTGCTGGAACTCATCCAGCGCCAATGCCGCCAGCACCGTCCCGGCCCAAGTGCGGAAATCCTTGGCGGTGTAATCCTCGCCGGTGATCTCATGCAGGTAGTCGTTGACGTCGCCGGAACCGATGGTGTGCGTCTCGCCTTCTTCGTCGAGATACTGGAACAGGTCCTGGCCGGGCAGGTCGAGCAGCTTGCGGACGATGCGCACCATATAGGGATCGTGCAGCTTGATCGAATGTTGCACGCCGCTCTTGCCGCGAAAATGGAATTTGATGTCGCCGCCGTCGACCTTGACGTGACGGTTGCGCAACGTGGTGATGCCGAAGGACTGATTGTTGCGCGCGTACTCGTCGTTGCCCACGCGCATCAGCGTGGCCTGCAGCAGGTACACCACTGTGGCCAGCACTTTCTGCTTGCTCAGGCCGCGCTTCTTCAGGTCGTGTTCCAGGCATTTTCGGATCTGCGGCAGCGCCTGCGCGAAGGTGATCATGCGCTGGTATTTCACCTCGTCGCGCACGATGCGCCAGCGCGCGTGATAGCGATATTGCTTGCGTTGGCGGGCGTCGCGGCCGGTGGCCTGGATATGACCGTTGGGCCACGGGCAGATCCACACCTCTTCCCACGCCGGCGGAATCGCCATGGCCTTGATGCGCGTCAGCGTGGCGTCGTCGTGGATGACTTTGCCGTCGACGTCGGTATAGGAAAATTCACCGCCGTCGCGCTTGCGCAGGATGCCGGGCGTGTCGTCGTTGACATAGCGCAAGCCGCCTTCGCGGGCAATCTGCTTGGCAGTCGGGGCGGGTGGGGTGGTGGTAGGGCTGCAGTCGGCGTGGCGGTGAAGATGGGCGTGCATACGAAGGTCTTTCTTCAAGAGGACTTGCGTTTGCGGACCGAGGAATTCCGGCGCTGGGTCGATTATCAACTGATTGCCGGTGCGGTAATGTCGGTGTGCGCAGACAGCGCTTGTGAGACTTTTCCTACAAGAAGAAAAACATCGCGCAAATAAAAAGGCCGAAGCAAAGAGCTTCGGCCTGGTAGGTTGATTTTGAATCCGGCGTAATCGGAATGTACGCGGCGCTTTGCAGCGCTTTCAGTGTTTTACGCGGTGACGGTCGATGTGAATTGCCGCTGACCAAGATAGCGCGCCACCGACAAATCATCCGACGCAATCGCCGGACGCTTGCCCGAAATCAAGTCCGCCAGCAGCTTGCCCGAGCCGCACGACATGGTCCAGCCCAGCGTACCGTGACCGGTATTGAGGAACAGGTTGTTGAGCGGTGTGGCGCCGACGATCGGCGTGCCGTCCGGCGTCATCGGCCGCAGCCCGGTCCAGAAGCTGGCCTGCGCGGTATTACCGGCGCCCGGGAACAGATCGTTGACCACCAGCTCCAGCGTGGCGCGGCGCTTCGGATTGAGTTCCTTGTTGAAGCCGACCACTTCGGCCATGCCGCCCACACGGATGCGGTTGTCGAAGCGGGTCACGGCGATCTTGTAGGTCTCGTCGAGGATGGTCGAGACCGGCGCGGCGTGCGAGTCGACCACCGGCACGGTGATCGAGTAACCCTTCAGCGGATAGACCGGGATGTCGACGATGCGGCGCAGGAAGTTGGCCGAGTACGAACCCAGCGCCACCACATAAGCATCGCCGCGCACCAGCTCCTTGCCGCACACCACGCCGTCGATGTCGTCGCCGGCCACAGCCAGCGCCTGGATGTCGACGCCGTAGCGGAACTGCACGCCGAGTTCTTCGGCCATCTTCGCGAGTTTGGTGGTGAACAATTGGCAGTCGCCGGTTTCGTCATTGGGCAGGCGCAGGCCGCCGGTCAGCTTGTGGCTGACTTTCGCCAGCGCCGGTTCGGCGCCGGCCAGTTGTTCGCGGCTCAGCAATTCAAACGGCACGCCGGTCTGGCGCAGCACGGCGATGTCCTTGGCGGCGCCGTCGAACTGCTCTTGCGTGCGGAACAATTGCAGCGTGCCTTGCTGGCGGCCTTCGTAGTCGATGCCTGTGTCGGCGCGCAATTCGCGGAAGCAGTCGCGGCTGTATTCGGCCAGGCGCACCATGCGTTCCTTGTTGACGGCGTAGCGGTCGGCGCTGCAATTGCGCAGCATCTGCCACATCCAGCGCAGTTGCTGCAGCGTGCCATCCGGGCGGATCGCCAGCGGCGCGTGTTCTTCAAACATCCATTTCAAGACTTTGAGTGTAATCCCGGGGGCCGCCCACGGCGACGCGTAGCCGGGCGAGATCTGGCCGGCGTTGGCGAAGCTGGTTTCCAGCGCCGGGCCGGGTTGGCGGTCGAGCACCGTGACCTGATGGCCGGCCTTGGCCAGATAGTAGGCGCTGGTGACGCCGATGACTCCGCTACCCAGAATGACGATGCGCATATTGGATTCCCCGAAATAACGATGAGTATGTAGAATATAAAACCATGATATTGATAATCAGCCAGTCTTTGTTCTGGTATTAATGCCTAAAAACGAGAATAAATCATGAGAACCCAACAGCTTTCAGTACGCACCCTGGACAAGCTTGACCGCCGCATCCTGGCGATTCTGCAAAAAGACGGCCGTATCTCAATGAAAGACCTGGGGGAACAGGTCGGCCTGTCGATCACGCCCTGCATTGAGCGCGTCAAGCGCATGGAGCGCGATGGCGTCATCAGCGGCTATTACGCGCGCATCGATCCGGCCACGCTGGGCGCGACGCTGCTGGTGTTCGTCGAAATCACGCTCAACCATAAGTCGGGCAACATGTTCGAACAGTTCCGCCGTGAAGTGCTGCGCATTCCGGAAGTGCAGGAATGCCACTTGGTCTCGGGCGACTTCGACTACCTGATCAAGGCGCGCATTCGCGGCATGGCGGAATACCGCAAGCTGCTGGGCGACATCCTGCTGCAATTGCCGGGCGCGGCGCAGTCAAAAAGCTACGTGGTGATGGAAGAAATCAAGGAGACCTTGGCCTTGCCGCTGGAAGAGTGAGGCGATTTGCCAACGCGATGTGCTTTTTCAAGTTTTTTTCATCATGAAAATTGGCTGAAGACCTCGTCGCTTTTTGTTATTTTTGTTGTTGTTTTTCTACGATTTTCAGTTGCACCATCTCGTCTCACGGTCGCGTCCTGCGGCCGTCAACTCGTCCGCTTTCGATAATCCGCCAAGCCAGCTTTTGCGGCTTTCCGGGGTCATCGCGCGCCAGCGCACAGTGCGCCTCAGTTTGGTGATGAGGGGAATATCCCTGCCCGGTTTTGGAGCGGTGCAGCATTTATGTTACTAAATAACAGTCCTTGCTTTTTCCTTTTATCGTGCATGGGTAGCGCGATTTGCTTGTTTTGCCGCATGTTTACTCGTTGCTGCGGAAAGGATCGTGATATAAACTACCAAAAAATTTCAGCAAGCAGTCCACAGCAAATAACAATGAATAAACAGCTGGACGCTGAGACCGCCGCAAGGCGTGTGTCGCGACAGTTGGTAAAGCCAGGATTTTTAACCCAGCAGCATCGAGGAGAAGATGATGACAGTGCGAACTTTTTTACCGTCGTTCAACAAGGGCAGGCGTCTGCTATTTCAATGTGCAGTGAGCGCCGCCGTGTTGGCTACCGCCGGTGTATCGCCGCTGGCGCAGGCCGCTCCCGGTGGCGGCGTCGCCAACCTGGCGATGGTGGCCGAGCCGCAAACGCTGGATCCGATGGCATCGACCACCGATCTGGTCGCCACCATCATGCAGCACGTCTATGAGCCGCTGTACACCTTCGACGCCAAGTGGGTCATCCAGCCGATGCTGGCCGAAAGCCTGCCCAAGGTGAGCGCCGACGGCAAGACCGTCACCATCGAATTGCGCAAGGGCGTCAAATTCCACAATGGCAAGGAGATGAAGTCAGACGACGTGGTCGCTTCGCTCAAGCGCTGGATGGAGATCGCGCCGCGCGGCAAGGCCGTGTCGAAAGAGATCAAGAACATCGACGCCAAAGGTCCCTATACCGTGGTCCTGAACATGCAGAATGCCTATGCGCCGCTGCTGGCGCATCTGGCGTTGCCGTCCGGTTTCGCCGCGATCATGCCGAAGGAATCCGCCGTCAATCCTCTCAAGGATTTCGTCGGCACCGGTCCTTACCAGTTCAAGGAACGCAAGCCTGATCAATATGTGCTGCTGACCCGCTTCGACGGCTACAGCGCCCGCAAGGAAGCGGCCAGCGGTTACGCCGGCAAGCGTGAAGCCCTGTTATCCGAGCTGCGCTTCATCCCCGTGCCGAATCCGAACACCCGCGTTGAAGGCTCGCTGTCCGGCCAGTACCAGTTCGCCGATCTGCTGCCGGCCGAGGCGTCGCCGCGTCTGGCAGGCAAGTCCAACGTCGTGCCGGTCATCACTGCACCGTTCGGCTTCCCTTACGTGGTGCTCAATACCGTGCAAGGTCCGCTGCAGAAGCAGGGCGTGCGCCAGGCCATCCAGGCTGCGCTCAACATGAAGGAAATCATGACCGCCGGTTTCGGCGATCCGAAGTTCTTCTCCGTCGAAGGCAATCACTTCCCGAAGGGTTCGCCGTTCTATTCGATGGACGGCGCCGCCTCGTATAACCAGGCCAACGCCGCCAAGGCGCGTGACCTGGCTACCAAGGCCGGCTACAAGGGCGAACCGGTCAAGATCCTGACCAGCAAACAGTATGAGTTCCACTACCGCATGGCGCTGGTTATGGGTGAAGAACTCAAGCTGGCCGGCTTCAAGGTCGACATGCAAGTGGTCGACTGGGCGACGCTGATCCAGCGCCGCAACGATCCGGCGCTGTGGGACATCTACATGACGCACTCGGCCTTCCTGCCTGAACCGACCTTGTCGCCGCCGCAATTGAGCGACGGCGCGCCGGGCGGCTGGAAGAGCGCGGGCAAGGATGTTTCGGTCACCGTGTTCTCGCACGAAATGGATCCGACTCATCGCGGCGCGCTGTGGGGCAAAGTGCAAAGCGTGGTTTACGACGAAGTGCCTTACATCCGCCTGGGCAGCTTCAACAGCCTGACCGCACGATCGGCAAAGCTGCAGGGATATGTGCCGATGCCATGGCCGTATTTCTGGAATACCAAGCTGGCTGACTGATCTCTGTATCACGGTCATGCGTTGCTCTTCGGGCGGCGCGTGACGGCAGTGTGTTGGTGGTTTTTTGTACTGCAGCGGCAACCGGTTTTCCGGTTGGCCGGCTGCATCCTTCATTCCTTAACGGATTCACGTTTATGTTACGTTACCTGTCAGGACGTTTCACCGGTATGGTGATCGTCATGCTGATCGTCGCCGTGCTGGTGTTTTTCATCACACGTCTGGCGCCGGGCGATCCCGCTGCGATCATGCTGGGCGACCAGGCTACCGCCGCCGATATCGCCAAACTGCGTGCGCAGTACGGACTCGATCAGCCTCTGCTGGTGCAGTTCGGCTTCTGGCTCAAGGAGCTGGCGCATGGCAATCTCGGTCAATCCATCTTCTTGCAGATGCCCGTGACCGAAGCGCTGGCTTCACGCACCGAACCGACTTTCTTCCTGACCATTTTTGCGGTGACGCTGGCTTGCCTGATCGGCATCCCGTGCGGCATCGTTTCCGCGGTGTGGCGCGGTCGTATGGTCGATCAGATTTTCACCGGCGTCGCGATGCTGGGAGCAAGTATCCCGAGCTTCTGGTTCGGCCTGATCCTGATGCAGATTTTTGCGGTCAAGATGGGCTGGTTCCCGGTCGCCGGCTACGGCGACCCGGGTGCGCCGCTGTGGGACCGTCTGCATCACCTGCTGTTGCCGGCGGTGGTGCTGGGCGTACTCAACTCGGCGCTGATCATCCGCTTTACCCGCGCCTCGATGCTCGACGTGCTGTCGGATGACTACGTCCGCACCGCGCGCGCCAAGGGCCTCAACGAGCGTCGCGTGATCCTGCGCCACGCCTTGCGCAATGCGCTGATTCCGGTGGTGACCGTGATCGGCCTGACGGCGGCGCTGATGATCGGCGGTGCTGTGGTGACCGAGACCGTGTTCGGTCTGCCGGGCGTCGGCAACCTGGTGGTGTCGGCGGTGCAGCGGCGCGACTATCCGGTGATTCAGGGCGCCTTGCTGGCGATCGCCGTGATCTACGTGCTGATCAACCTGGCCATCGATTTGCTGTACACGCTGATCGATCCGCGCGTGCGTTATTAATTCCACGGAACCCCAACTCCCCATGTTTGCTTTCCTTTCCAAATTCATGCGGCGCAAGCTGGTCATGTTCGGCGTGTTCACCCTGGTGGCGCTGACCTTGCTGGCGATCATCGTGCCGCTGACTTCTCCTTACGATCCGTCCGCGCTGGACATCATGGCGCGCCTGCAGGCGCCGTCCGGTGCACACTGGTTCGGCACCGACGAATTCGGCCGCGACATCTTTACGCGCGTGCTGACCGGCGGTCGCTATTCGCTGACCATCGGCGCGCTGGTGGTGGTGGTGGCGCTGGCCGCGGGCGTGCTGATGGGCCTGTGCGCCGGCTTCTTCAAGCGTATGGACGCGCCGATCATGCGCGTGGTCGACGCCATGATGTCCTTTCCCGACATCCTGCTGGCGATTGCGCTGGTGGCGATCCTCGGCTCGTCGCTGATCAATGTGGTGCTGGCGCTGGCGATCGTCTATACGCCGCGGGTGGCGCGCATCGTGCGCGCGTCGACGCTGGTGGTGCGCGAGCTGCTGTTTGTGGAAGCGGCGCGCGCTCTTGGCGTGTCGACCACGCGCATCGTGTTCTTCCACGTGCTGGGCAATATCCTCTCGCCGATCCTGGTGCAGGGGACCTTCATCTTTGCCTACGCGATCCTGGCGGAAGCCGGGCTGTCCTTCCTCGGCGTGGGCGTACCGCCTGAACTGCCGACCTGGGGCACGATGATTTCATCCGGCCAGGCCTATGCCGAACAGGCGATCTGGCTCGTGGTATTTCCTGGCATTGCCATCGTGTTGTCGGCGTTGTCGCTGCAAATGGTGGGCGACGGCTTGCGCGACATGCTCGATCCGCGCCTGCGCAAGAGTCTTTGAGAGGTAGCTGATCATGCAACACATTATTGCGCCCAAAGGGGCGCCGCTGCTGGAGGTGGACAACCTGCAGACGCATTTCTTCACCGAGCAGGGCACGGTCAAGTCGGTCGACGGGGTCAGTTTCAGCGTCAACGCCGGCGAGACATTGGCGGTGGTCGGCGAGTCCGGTTCCGGCAAGTCGGTGACCAGCCTGTCGATCATGGGTCTGATCCCGGCCGACGCCGGTCGCGTGGTCGGCGGCAGCATGCGCTTCAAGCGCCGCAACGGCGACACCGTCGATCTGGCGCGCCTGTCGCAGAGTCAGTTGCGCCAACTGCGCGGCAACGAAATCGCGATGGTTTTCCAGGAACCGATGACCAGCCTCAATCCGGTCTTTACACTCGGTGAACAAATCGCCGAAAGCGTGCGGCTGCATCTCGGCAAGAGTCACCGCGACGCCATGATCCATGCCCAGCACATGCTGGAACTGGTCGAGATCCCGGCCGCGGCGCGCCGCTTGTATGAATATCCGCACCAGCTGTCGGGCGGCATGCGTCAACGCGTCATGATTGCGCTGGCCTTGTCCTGCAATCCGACGCTGCTGATCGCCGACGAACCGACCACCGCGCTCGACGTCACCATCCAGGCGCAGATCCTGGCGCTGCTGCAAAAGCTGCAGCGCGAAACCGGCACCGGCATCCTGTTCATCACGCACAACCTTGGCGTGGTGGCGGAGATCGCCGACCGCGTCGCGGTCATGTACGCCGGCCGCATGGTGGAGCAGGGCAGCGTGCCGCAGATATTCGACCGGCCGCAGCATCCTTACACCACCGGCCTGCTCAATTGCCTGCCGGGGCGCAGCAAGCGTCACGCGGTCGCGGGCGAACGTCCGCGCCTGGCGGCGATTCCCGGTCAGGTCGCGAGTCCATTGGCACCGCCGCCGGGTTGCGCTTTCGAGCCTCGCTGCAGCCATGCAAGCGAGGCCTGCCGCCAGGCCATGCCGCCGCTGACGCTGGGCGAGGACGGCCACAATGTACGTTGCATATTGAAGGAATCGGCATGAGTACCGCCGCAAACACTGACACAAACACCGCAGTCGTACCTCTGGTCGAGGTGCGCAACCTGAAGAAGTATTTCAACGGCAAGCAAAAGGACGCGCCGATCCGTGCGGTCGACGACGTCAGCTTCACCATTGCGCCGGGCGAAGTGCTCGGCCTGGTCGGCGAATCCGGCTCTGGCAAGAGCACGGTCGGCCGTACCTTGCTGCGCCTGATGGAAAGCAGTGGCGGTGAAATCCGCTATCAGGGCGAAGAGATTTCCAATCTGTCCGCCTCGCGCATGCGCGCCTTGCGGCGCGAGATGCAGATCATTTTCCAGGATCCCTACGCCAGCCTGAATCCGCGCCAGCGCGTGCGTGACATCCTCGGCGAGGCACTCGATACCCACGGCCTGCATCGCGGCGCCGCGCGTGCGACCCGCATCGCCGAACTGCTGCAACTGGTCGGCCTGCGCGCCGAGCATGGGGCGCGCTATCCGCATGAATTTTCCGGCGGCCAGCGCCAGCGCATCGGCATCGCCCGCGCGCTGGCGGTGGAACCGCGCTTCATCGTCGCCGACGAGCCGGTGTCGGCACTGGACGTGTCGATCCAGGCGCAGGTGATCAATCTGCTGCAGGATTTGCGTCAGCGCTTCAACCTGGCGATGTTGTTCATTTCGCATGACCTGGACGTGGTGGAATACATCTGCGACCGCGTGGTGGTGCTGTATCTGGGCAAGGTGATGGAAATCGCGCCGGCCGCAGCGCTGTTCGAACGGCCCCTGCATCCGTATTCGCAAGCCTTGCTGGCGGCTTCGCCCAAACCGGAGTCGGACGCGCGCGAGCAGGCCCTGCTGCGCAAGCCCCTGCAAGGCGATCTGCCGAGCCCGGCCAATCCGCCGTCGGGATGCGTGTTCCGCACGCGCTGTCCTTACGCCGTGGAAGCGTGTGCGGCGACGGTGCCGCAACTGAAGGAAGTGGCGCCGGGCCGCTGGCGCGCCTGTTTGCGAGAGGACGTGTTGCTGTAAGGGCGAGCGGCGTCCGCTGTACTCTTTTTAATCGGGGCGTACTGTGTACGTCGCCTCGATCCCGCTGCCGTAAACTAGCCACCATCTGAAATTGTATTGGTGGAGCAAAAATGGCCAAGGCCGGCAAAGCAAAGATCGAAACCTACAACAATCCCGCGGGCGGCTGGGGCGCGCTGAAGTACGTCGCGCTCAACCTGGTCAAGGAGCACGTCGCCGACGGCAAGGGCCTGCGTACCTTGTTGTCGCAAAACCAACCCGACGGTTTCGATTGCCCCGGCTGTGCCTGGCCTGACCGCGAACACACTTCCACTTTCGAGTTTTGCGAAAACGGCGTCAAGGCGGTGGCGGCCGAAGCCACCAAGAAGCGCGTCACCAACGATTTCTTCGCGCGCCATACCGTCGCCGAGCTGATGCAGCAGTCGGACTACGAACTCGAAGATCACGGCCGCCTGACCGCGCCGATGGTCTACGACGCCGTCAGCGACAAGTACGTGCCGATCGCCTGGCCGCAGGCTTACGAGCTGATCGCCCGACATCTCAACGCGTTGCCTGATCCGGACATGGCCGATTTTTACGTGTCCGGCCGCGCCAGCAACGAAGCGGCCTTCCTCTTTCAATTATTCGTGCGTCAGTACGGCACCAACAATTTCCCCGATTGCTCCAACATGTGCCACGAGCCGACCAGCGTCGGCCTGCCCGGCACCGTCGGCGTTGGCAAGGGCACGGTGCTGCTGGACGACTTCGACCTGTGCGACACCTTGTTTCTGTTCGGTCAGAATCCCGCCACCAATCACCCGCGCATGATGGGCGAGCTGCGCCATGCGTCCAAGCGCGGCGCCACCATCGTCGCCATCAACCCGCTCAAGGAACGCGGCTTGGAGCGCTTTGCCGATCCGCAGAGCAAGATGGAAATGCTGACCATGGGCAGCACCCAGATCAGTTCGATGTTCATTCACCCGACGCTGGGCGGCGACCTGGCGCTGATCAAGGGCGTCATTAAGCGCACCATCGAGCTTGACGACGAAGCCGTGGCGGCAGGCGCCGAGCGCGTGCTCGACGTGGAGTTCATTGCCGAGCACACGTCGGGCTTTGAAGAATTCGCCGCCGACGCGCGCGCCCAGAACTGGGAAGACATCATCGGCGAGTCCGGTGTCTCGCGCGCCGACATCGAAAAACTGACCCAGGTCTACGTGCGCGGCAAGGCCGTGATCGCCACCTGGGGCATGGGCCTGACCCAGCACAAGCATGCGGTCGGCACTATCCAGCTGCTGTCCAACATGATGATGTTGCGCGGAAATATCGGTCGTCCCGGCGCCGGCCTGTGCCCGGTGCGCGGCCATTCCAACGTGCAGGGCGACCGCACCGTCGGCATCGATGAAAAGCCGACCGAGGCCTTCCTTGATCGTCTGGAACAAGTGTTTGAATTCAAGGCGCCGCGCCATCACGGCAACGACACCGTCGGTTCGGTGATGGCGATGCTGGCAGGCCGCACCAAGGTCTTCATCGGCCTCGGCGGCAACTTCGCGATGGCCACGCCCGACACGCCGCGCACGTTTGACGCGATGCGTTCGTGCAACCTGACCGTGCACATCACCACCAAGCTCAACCGCAGCCACCTGGTGCACGGCAAGGACGCGCTGATCCTGCCGACGCTGGGCCGCACCGAGATCGACAACCAGGCCGGCGGTGCGCAGGGCGTGACGGTGGAGGATTCGATGAGCATGGTGCACGTCTCCTACGGCATCAACAAGCCGGCCTCGGAGCTGTGCATGTCGGAAACGGCAATCGTCGCGCACATCGCCGAAGCGACCATGAAGCATCGCAATAACGGCAAGAAAATTGACTGGCTGTGGTACGCCGAAGACTATTCGCGCATCCGCGACGCCATCGAAAAAGTCTACGATTCCTTCAAGGATTACAACCAGCGCATCGCCAATCCGGGCGGCTTCCACCTTGGCGTCGCCTCGCGTGACCGCGTCTGGAAGACCACGACCGGCAAGGCCAATTTCGTGGTGCATGCGATTCCGCTGGATACGCCCATCCATCGTGCGCGCAAGATCCACGGCGACAAGCTGATGACGCTGATGACCACGCGTTCGCACGATCAGTACAACACCACCATCTACGGCATGGATGATCGCTATCGCGGTGTGTTCGGCCAGCGTCGCGTGATTTTCATCAACAAGCAGGACCTGGATGTGCTGGGGCTGAAGGACGGCGAGTGGGTCGACGTGGTCAGCGTCTGGGACGACGGCATCGAGCGTCGCGCCGACGGTTTCTTGCTGGTCGAATACGACATTCCGCGTGGTTGCCTGGGCAGCTACTATCCGGAAACCAATCCGCTGGTGCCGCTGGAAAGCTTCGCCGACAAGGCGCGCACGCCGACGTCGAAGTCGATTCCGGTGCTGCTGCATCGCGCCGCCGTACAGCACGCCAAGGCGGCGTAAACAGCATCATGAACGACGATTCGGAATCCCTGCCGCCCGAACTGGTGCGTATCCTGGATGAGCTGTACCAGGAGCACCAGCGCAGCGGCGCGCCGTTGTCGCTGGCGCGCTTGTCCAAACGCACTGAACTGCGCATGAGTACGTTAAGAAGATTTTTGACGGCGTTGGAAGAGGCGGGGATTGCGACCGTGATGGTCAATGACGATGGCACCGGCAACGCGATTCTGACGGCGGCCGGGCTCAAATTGCACGGTTAAGCGTGCGCAGTCAAAGCTAGCTCAACTCTGCAACAATTTTCCCGATCGTCTTCAACGCCTTTTCAATCTCGGCCGACCACGTGTAACTGTAGTTGAGCCGGATGAAATTGCTGTATTGGTTGGTCGCGGCGAAGATGCGCCCCGGCGCGATCGTGATGCCCAGCACCAGGCAGCGGCGGTACAACTCCATCGCTTCCACGCGCGGCGGCAACTCTATCCACAGGATGTAGCCGCCGGCCGGCTCCGACACGCGCGTCCCCTCTGGAAAGAATCGCAACACGAAATGCCGCATCAGGTCGCGTTGTTGCAGGAGGCCGCGGCGCACCCGGCGTAGGTGGCGTTCGTAGCCGCCTTGGGTCAGGTATTCGGCGATCGCGCGCTGCGGAATCGTCGGCGTGGCCAGCGTGTTGAGGAATTTGAGTTTCTCGACCTGGTTGCGGTAGCGTCCCGGGATCGCCCAGCCGACCCGGTAAGCCGAGCTCAGGCTCTTGGAGAACGACGAGCAGTGCAGCACCAGGCCGTCTCGGTCGTAGGTCTTGAGCGAGGTCGGATGCGCCGCGCCGTAGAACAATTCACTGTAGACCGCGTCCTCGATCAGCGGCATGTCGTGCTGGTGAGCCAAGTCGACCAGCCGCTTCTTGTGCGCGTCCGGCATCATCGAACCGAGCGGATTCTGGAAATTCGGCATCACCATGCAGGCCGAGATTTTCTGCGTCTTGAGCAATTCTTCCAGCGCATCGAGGTCCATGCCGGTCAGCGGATCGGTCGGAATCTCGACGGCGCGCATGCCCATGCGTTCGATCGCATGCAGCATGGCGTAGAAGGTCGGGGTCTCCACCGCGATGGTGTCGCCCGGTTGCGCCACCGCCTGCAGGCAGAGGTTGATGGCCTCGGTGGCGCCGACGGTGATGATGATGTCTTCCGGATCGACGGCCAGGCCGGTTTCCAGGTAGCGCCGCGCGATCTGGCGCAGCAGGTCGGGATGGCCCGGCGGCAGGTCGGTGAAGACGCTGAAGCTGTCGCTGTTGCGCGTGATGCGGCTGGCGTACTGACCGATGCGCTGCGACGGGAAAAGCGCCGGATTCGGATAGGGCGAGCCTAGCGGAATGGTGCCGTCCTGCTGGATGGTCCGCAGCGTGGCCAGCACCAGCCGGCTGACGTCGACTTCATGCGGCTGCTGGGTGGCGGGATGCGAGGGCGGCAGCAGCTTCGCTGCTGTCGGTGCGCCGGCAGTGGCCGCGGTCTTGCGCACGAAATAGCCGGATTGCGGATGGCTCTCGATGATGCCGCGGCTTTCCAGCAATTCGTAGGCGCGCACCACAGTGGTCACGCTCAGGCCGTGCTGCTGGCTGGCCACGCGCACCGAGGTCACGCGCTCGCCGGGCTGCAGCACGCCGGCGCGGATCGACGCCGCCAGTTCATCGGCGAATTTCTTGTAGAGCGGGGTCTGGGGCGTTGTGGTTGTGCGCGGCATGCTTTTATATTGTGCTGTTATGCTTCTTCGGACGCATTCTACAGAAAGGCGCAGCACATGATCACTGTCCACCATTTGAACAATTCCCGCTCGCAGCGTGTGCTCTGGCTGCTGGAAGAGCTGGGACTGGAGTACGACATCAAGTTTTACCAGCGCGATCCCAAGACCATGCTTGCGCCGAAGGAGCTGATGCAAGTGCATCCGCTGGGCAAATCTCCCGTGATCACCGATGGCGACCTGACCATCGCCGAGTCCGGCGCCATCATCGAATACCTGGTCGAGCGCTACGGCAACGGCCGCTTCATTCCGGCGGCCGGCACCCTGGATCGCCTGCGCTATCGTTACTGGCTGCATTACGCCGAAGGCTCGGCAATGCCTTTGCTGCTGCTCAAGCTGATCTTCAGCCGCCTGCCGAAATCGGTGCCGGCGCTGATCCGACCGGTCGCGCGCCTGATCTGCGGCGGCGTGCTGGGCCGCATGATCGATCCGCAACTCAAGCGCCATCTGCATTATCTGGAGGGCGAACTGGCGCGCGGCGGCTGGTTTGCCGGCCCCGAGTTTTCGGCAGCGGACATCCAGATGAGCTTCCCGGTGGAAGGCGCGCGCTCGCGCGGCGGACTGGATGCGCAATACCCGAACCTGCTCAAGTACCTGGAAGCGATCCACGCGCGGCCTGCTTACCAGCGCGCGTTGCAGCGGGGCGGTCCTTACGATCTGCTGCGCTGAGCGTCTGCTGAATTGATTTGCCATGAAACGCCGCAGCGATCCTGCGGCGTTTTCATTGGGCCTTTTGTACAAACCGTCTTGTATCGGCCTGCAGCCTTATGTATCGCAAAGTAAATCCTTAATCCGGCGCTGTATTTTTTCCCTCGGTCGCAGTTATAATTGAGAATTATTACCATTTAGGCGATTGCAGCCGCCCGCGACAAATCATGAAGCAAGCCACCATTGCCGGCAAATTGCCTGACCAGAAGCGCCGCTCGTTCTGGCTGAAGCACTTGCATCAATGGCACTGGATCAGCTCGGCGATTTGCCTGATTGCAATGTTGCTGTTCGCCGCCACCGGCATCACGCTGAACCATTCGGCGCAGATCGAGGCACATCCGCAGGTGTCGGGCAAGCAGGGCCAGTTGCCGCGCGATTTGCTGACGCAACTGACTGCGCAGGACCACAAGGACAAGGACGCGGTGCCGGCACCGCTGGCGACCTGGCTCGACAAGCAGTTCGGCATTGACGTCGGCCCGCAGCCGGGCGAATGGTCGCCGGAGGAGTTGTACGTCTCGTTGCCGCGTCCGGGCGGTGACGCCTGGGTGCGTGTGGATCTCGGTAACGGCAAGGTCGAATACGAGAAGACCGATCGCGGCTGGGTGTCCTACTTCAACGATCTGCACAAGGGCCGCAACACCGGCACGGCGTGGAGCTGGTTCATCGACATCTTCGCCGTCGCCTGCCTGGTGTTTTGCATCACGGGTCTGTTCCTGTTGCAGCTGCATGCCGGCAATCGTCCGGTCACCTGGCCGCTGGTGGGGCTGGGATTGGTGGTGCCGCTGGTGCTGGCGATCATTTTCATCCACTGATTTTTCAATAATTTTTATTCACGAATGAGGTTGAGTCATATGCGCGTGCTGGTTCCTGGTCTCTTGCCGACGGCGTTGTCGGCTGCCCTGACGGGCTTGGTGTCGTTGCCGGCGGTTGCGGCCGACCTGAATGTCAAAGTTGAAATCCCGCGCCTGAACGTGGCCGAATATCACCGTCCTTACGTCGCCGTCTGGCTGGAGCGTCCCGACCAGAGCGTCGCCGCCACCTTGGCGGTCTGGTACGACGTCAAGAAGAAGGACAAGGAAGGCGAGAAGTGGCTCAAGGATCTGCGCCAATGGTGGCGTCGCACCGGCCGCGAAGTGCACATGCCGGTCGACGGCGTGAGCGGCGCGACGCGCCCGGTCGGCGACCAGCAATTGACCCTGAGCAGCGACAAGGGCCCGCTGGCGCAATTGCCTGCCGGCGACTACATCCTGATGGTCGAAGCCGCACGCGAAACGGGCGGCCGCGAAGTCGTCAAGCTGCCGCTGCAATGGCCGCCGAAGAGCGCGCAAACCGCAAAGGGCCAGGGCGAATCCGAACTTGGCGCCATCACGCTCGACTACAAACCATAAAGGCGAAACGACATGAAACTCTCATTCAAACTTGCCGCCGTGGCGATGACGTTGGCAATCGGCTTGCCGTTGTCGGCCAGCGCGCACCGCACCTGGCTGCTGCCGTCGGCGACGGTTTTGTCGGGCAATGATCCTTGGGTCAGCGTCGACGCCGCGGTGTCGAACGATCTGTTCTTCTTCGAAAGCTTTGCGCTCAAACTCGATGGCCTGCAAGTGACTGCGCCGGACGGTACTTTCGTCAAAGCGGAGAACGCCTATACCGGCAAATTCCGCACCAGCTTCGACCTCCACCTGACGCAAGGCGGCACCTACAAAGTTGCGGTGCTGAGCAACGGCTTGTTCGGCACTTACAAGGACGCTGCCGGCCAGACCAAACGCTGGCGCGGCACCGTCGAGACGCTGACCAAGGACGTCCCGGCTGACGCCAAAGAGCTGCAAGTGACGCAGATGCAGGGCCGCATTGAAACCTTCGTCACCGCCGGCAAGCCCTCCAAGAAAGTGCTGGAGCTCAGCGGCACCGGACTGGAGCTGCAGGCCATCACGCATCCGACCGACCTGATCGCTGGTGAAGCCGCCAGCTTCCGCATGGTGCTCGACGGCAAGCCGGCCGCCAACCTCAAGGTGACGGTGGTGCCGGGCGGTACGCGCTATCGCGACAAGCTGAACGAGCTGACGCTGACCACCGATGCCGACGGCAAATTCAGCGTGACCTGGCCGACGGCCGGCATGTACTGGATGGAAGCCACGGTCAAGGACAGCAAGCCCAATCTCAAACCGGCGACCGATCGCCGCGCCAACTACACCGCCACGGTGGAAGTGTTGCCGCAGTAAGTTGTGTGCAGGCGTTCGCCGTACCGGCGGCGAACGCTGTTTTACCGGCCGTCGCAGCGTGGTTGTATTGCTGAGGCGGCTTTCTCTTTTTGGAACCGAATTTTTATCCGCTATCCGTCGTGCTTATGAACCGTGTCTTTATCCCTTTGAGTTTGTCTGAGCCAGATCTCGTCCCGGCCGATGCACCGACCGGGAGTCTCGCCGGACAGACCATGGGCACGTCCTGGTCGGTCAAGCTGATCCGGCCGCCGCAGCTCGACCTGCAGATGATCCGAAATGGCATTGAACAGCAGCTCAATCTCGTGATTACGCAGATGAGCACCTGGAGCGCGACGTCGGACATGAGCCGTTACAACCACGCCGAGGCGGGCAGCTGGCATGTACTGCCGGCGCAGTTCCTGCGCGTGCTGGATTGCGCACTGGAGATCGCCGAACGCAGCGGCGGCGCCTACGATCCCAGCGTCGGGCCGTTGGTCAATTTGTGGGGTTTCGGTCCGGATCCGGTACAAGCAGAGGCGCCCGACGCAACCTTGCTTGAGCAGGCGCGCGCACGTTGCGGCTGGCAGCGCGTGCGCATCGACCGCGCGCGCAATGCGCTGCTGCAACCGGGTGGCCTGTACCTGGATTTTTCATCGATCGCCAAAGGCTACGCCGTCGATCTGGTGGCCGACTATCTGCGCAGCATCGGCGTGCAAAGTCATCTGGTGGAGATCGGCGGCGAGTTGCGTGGTCATGGCGTCAAGGCTGACGGTCACCCTTGGTGGGTGGGTTTGGAGCAGCCTGCCGGCAGCGAATCAGACGTACAAAGCATCGTCGCGCTGCACGGCTTGGCGCTGGCGACTTCGGGCGATTATCGTCGCTATTTTGAACACGACGGTACACGCTATTCCCATACCATCGATCCGCGCACGGCGCAGCCGATTGCGCATGCGCTGGCTTCTGTGGCGGTGCTGCACACCGATTGCATGACGGCGGACGCCTGGGCTACCGCGCTCATGGTGCTTGGCGATGAAGAAGGTCTGGCGCTTGCACTGGAAGCCGGACTAGCGGCGCTGTTCGTGCGTCGCGACGGCGCCGGTTTCCGCGAAAGCATGACGCCGGCGATGCAGGCGATGCTGTCATGAGCAAGCGCGCGATCAGCGATTTTTTCCCCGGACCGGGTTTGCTCGGCCTGGCTTGTGCGGTCGGTGCGACCGTTTCAATTGCGCAGATGCAGTTGCTCGACGGCGCCACCGGACGCCTGTTCGCCGCCGCGTTGGTGCTGCTGTTTTACTGCTTATTCTGTTTCGTCGTCTTCGTTGCGCATCGTCGCAAACAGCAAGCGTTTGCGCGCTGGGAGTCTTCCGACGCAGGTACGAAAGAGAACAGCATCGTCGTGGCGTTCGCCAGCCAGACCGGATTTGCCGAGCAGCTGGCGCTGCAGACCGCGCAGTCGCTGCAGACCGCAGGCATGGCGGTGCGTCTGTGTGAATTGGGTCGGCTGGATCTGGCGCAACTGCAATCGGCACAGCGCATCCTGTTCATCGTCAGCACCACGGGCGAAGGGGATGCGCCCGACAGTGCCGCCGGTTTTGCGCGCAAGGTGATGGGACGGCCGGCGCGCTTCGACGGTCTGCGTTACGGCGTGCTGGCACTGGGTGATCGCAGTTACGGACATTACTGCGCGTTCGGCCATGCGCTCGACGTGTGGCTGCATGGTCATGGCGCACAGAGCTTGTTCGACACGATCGACGTCGACGCCGGCGACAACGGCGCCTTGCGCCACTGGCAGCATCACCTGGGCGTACTGAGCGGCCATACCGACATGGCCGACTGGAGCGCGCCGACGTATGAGCGCTGGTTGCTGACGCAGCGTCGCCTGCTCAATCCGGGCAGCGTCGGCGCGCCGGCTTTCCATCTCGCCCTGACGTCCGCAGACGCCGGGCAACGCATGTCGTGGCAAGCCGGCGATATCGCCGAGATCGGTCCGCGCAATGCGCCTGCGAAAGTGGCTGCGCTGCTGGAGGCGTTGCAGATGGATGGATTGCAGGCAGTACGCGACGAGACGCGCCAGACTTCCCTGAGTGAATTGCTGTCGCGCCGGTTACTACCAGACGATTTGCAGGTGTTGACGACCTTGCGCGCGTTGACGCCGCAAACGCTGGTCGAGCAATTGCGGCCGTTGCCGCATCGCGAATATTCCATTGCCTCGCTGCCACAGGACGGCCGGCTGGAGTTGCTGGTGCGCCGTACCGAGCTGTCCGACGGCAGCCTCGGCCTCGGTTCCGGCTGGCTGACTGCGCATCTGGCCGAAGGCGGCGAACTTGATCTGCGCGTGCGCGAAAACCGCAGCTTCCATCCGCCCGCATCCGACGTACCGCTGATCCTGATCGGCAACGGCACCGGCCTCGCCGGTCTGCGCGCGCACATGAAGGCGCGCATTGCAGCAGGTCGGAAGCGCAACTGGTTGCTGTTCGGCGAGCGATCGGCGCAGCATGATTTCTTCCATCGCGATGAAGTGGAACGCTGGTTGGCGCAAGGTATGTTGCAGCGCTTGGACCTGGCGTTCTCACGCGATCAGGCTGAGCGTATCTACGTGCAGGACAAACTGCGCGAGGCGCAAGAAGAGCTGCGGCGCTGGGTGGAAGACGGCGCCGCGATCTATGTCTGTGGCAGCCTGGAAGGCATGGCGGCGGGCGTGGCGCAGGTCCTGCACGATACGCTGGGCGAAGAAACGCTGGAGACGATGGCCGCAAACGGCCGTTATCGCCGCGACGTCTACTAAGTCCGGCTGGGTGTACTTTTCGCCCGTGGCAGGCGAGAATGGGGGCATAGCGACTTCAAGAGATAAGAAAAATGAGTTTTTTCGCCAGTTTTTTATTGATCCTCTTGCTCGTGGTCATCAGCGCGTTTTTGTCCTGCGCCGAAATTTCCCTGGCAGCGTCGCGCAAGATCCGCCTCGAAATGCTGGCCAAGGAAGGCGACGCCAACGCCTTGCGGGTGCTGGCGTTGCAGGCACAGCCGGGCAACTTCTTCACGGTGGTGCAGATCGGCCTGAACGCGGTTGCCATCCTCGGCGGCGTGGTCGGCGAGCCGGCGCTGACGCCGCACATGGCCGATCTGGTCGGCAATGTCTACCAGGGGCCGATGCTGGAAACCATCAGCTTCTCGATCTCATTCCTGCTGGTGACCTCGTTCTTCATCCTGTTCGCCGACCTGATGCCCAAGCGTCTGGCGATGCTGGCGCCGGAGCGCGCGGCGCTCGTGCTGGTCAGCCCGATGCTGGTGCTGGAGCGTTTGTTCAAACCGCTGATCTGGTTCTTCAACGGCTTGTCGAAATTGTTCTTCACGCTGTTCGGCCTGCCTCAGGTGCGCCATGACGTGATCACGCCCAATGAAATCCACGCCATCGTCGACGCCGGTGCACAAGCCGGCGCGTTGCTGCGCCAGGAGCATCACCTGATCGAAAACGTGTTCGAACTGGAAAGCCGCTACGTGCCGTCGGCCATGACGCAGCGCGAGAGCATCGTGTATTTCCTGATCACCGACACCGAGGAGATGCTGCGCCAGAAGATCATCGACCATCCGCATTCGCGCTTCCTCGTTTGCGAAAACAACATCGACGACGTGCTCGGCTACATCGATAGCAAGGACGTACTCAAGCGCCTGCTCAAGGGCGAACAGTTTTCGCTGCAGGACAAGGGACTGATCCACGTGCCGCTGTCGATTCCCGACAGCCTCAACCTGTGGGAAGTGCTGGAGCGTATGAAGGCGGTCGATGAAGACCTCGCCATCGTCGTCAACGAATACGCACTGGTGGTCGGCATCATCAGCATCACCGACGTCACCAGCGTGCTGATGGGCAATCTGCTGAACCTGTCGTCGGAAGAGCAGCAGATCGTCAAGCGCGACGAGAACTCCTGGCTCATGGATGGCCTTACGCCGCTGGCGGAAGTCATGAATGCGCTCGACATCGACGAGTATCCGAATCCGATGGGTTACGAAACGCTGGCCGGTTTCATCATGTACATGTTGCGCAAGATCCCGAAGAAGACTGATTTCGCGCTGTTCTCGGAGTACAAGTTTGAAGTGGTCGACATCGAAGGCAATCGCATCAACCAGTTGCTGGTGACGCGCTACAAGGCGGAAAAAAGCGACAAGCCCGAACAAGAAAAAGTCTGATCGGACCGGCCGGGTTTCATTCACAGGGGAGGGGTTTCACGCAGTCAAGGAGCCCCATGCATCGCCTTACATCCATCTTCGGTGCGCATTCGCGTCGCCTTTGTCTTTTCCTTCTGTTTCTGTTCTCCCTGCAGGCAGGCGCTGCAGCTGAACGTGCGCCGGTCATGCTGGCCAACGTCTATCGTCCGGGCATTGCGCTTGACGATTATTGGGTCAGCGAAAAATACGACGGCGTGCGCGCTTTGTGGGATGGACGCCGCCTGCTCACGCGTGGCGGCGAGACGATACACGCACCGGCATGGTTCGTCGCCGGTTGGCCGGCCGTAGCGCTCGATGGAGAATTGTGGGCGGGACGCGGCGGCTTCCAGCAAGCGGTATCGACGGTGCGCCAGCAGACGCCCGACGACAAGGCCTGGAGCAAGATGCGCTTCATGGTGTTCGACATGCCGGGCAAGAGCGGGGATTTCAACCTGCGCCTGGGAGCGACGCGCAGCACCGTGCAAAAGCTGAATCAGCCTTGGGTGCAGGCGGTCGAGCAGCGCAAGGTCGCCGATCATGCAGCCTTGCAGGTGCTGCTCGATCGCACCGTTGCACAGGGCGGTGAAGGCCTGATGTTGCATCGCGGTTCATCGCTGTACCGCGCCGAGCGCAACGACGACTTGCTCAAATTCAAACCATATGAAGATACCGAAGCGAGGGTGATCGGCCATCTGCCCGGCAAGGGCAAATACGCCGGCATGCTCGGCGCCTTGCAGGTGGAAACACCGGACGGCGTACGCTTCAAGCTGGGCAGCGGCCTGAGCGACGCCCAGCGCCGCGATCCGCCGGCCATCGGTACATTGGTGACTTACCGCTATCGCGGCTTCAACGATAGCGGCATTCCGCGCTTTGCCGTGTTCATGCGCGTCAGGGAAGAGTGATCAGTTGCGCAGACCAGACGCGTGGTTGCGTTCGGAAATCTGCGTGTTGAGCGTCCAGAAGTCATACAGCACGCCGATCAGGAACAGGCCGCCGGTGAACAGATAGATGATGCCGCTGATCCATTTGCCCATGTACATGCGATGCACGCCGAAGAAGCCGAGGAAGGTCAGCAGCAGCCACGCCACCGAATAATTGATGGCGCCTCCGCTGAAGCGCTGATCGGCCTCCTTGTCCATGGACGGGATCAGGAACAGGTCGATGATCCATCCGATGCCGAGCAGCCCCAGCGTGAAGAACCAGATGGTCCCGGTCAGCGGCTTGCCGTAGTAGAAGCGATGGGCGCCGGTGAAACCGAAAATCCACAGCAGATAGCCGATGGTCTTGCTATGGGTGTCGTGGACCGGAATGCCGGAACCGGATTGGGCGACCGCGTTTGTATTCATGTTCATGCAGTTTCCTCTCGTTGAAATGGGCGGGCGTGCAAGCGGATGATTTGCACGCTGCCGCCATTGTCTTGGGGAGCGGAAAGCCGGATTAGTTCCTGAACCGCCGCCAGCCCGGGCAAGGCCCGCCGGCGCCGTTTTCGTCAGGAGTGCAGGCGATTGGCCGCGCTGAGGACGGCCAGTATCGATGCCGTCACGATGTTGACGTGTCGCGCTGCGCCGAAACGCGTGCCGGCCACGCCCGGCGATGCGGCCTCGACGATGGCCCATGCCTGGGCCTGCGCACCGCTGCCGATGCTGCGTTCTTCGTAACTGTCGATGCGCAAGCCTTCCAGCCCCGTCAACCTGCTGCGCAAGGCGTCCACCGTGGCGGCGATGGGGCCGTTGCCGGCGCCGATCAACCGGATCACGATGCCGTCCACAGCCAGTTCCAGCACAATTTCCTGCGTGGCGTCCGGGTTGCTCAGTTGGTGGCTGAGATAGCGCAGTCGGCCGTCCTGTTGAGGCGGGGCGAGATAGGTCCTCTCAAACAATTCCCATAAGGCGGTGTTGCTGATTTCGGCCTCGCTGGCGTCGGCGTGTTTTTGCACGATGGCACTGAATTCCACCTGCATGCGGCGCGGCATGACGATCCCGTGATCGCGTTCGAGCAGAAAGGCGATGCCGCCTTTGCCCGACTGGCTGTTCACGCGCACGATGCTGTCATAGGTGCGGCCGATGTCCTGCGGGTCGATCGGCAGATAAGGGACGCGCCACAAGCCATCGGGCTTCTGCGCCGCGAAGCCTTTCCGGATGGCATCCTGATGCGAGCCGGAGAACGCGGTAAACACCAGGTCGCCGACGTAAGGATGGCGCGGATGGATGGGCAGGGCGGTGCAGTTTTCGGCCACGCGCGCGACTGCGGCGATGTCGGAAAAATCGAGTTGCGGATCGATGCCGTTGGTGTACAGGTTCAGCGCCAGCGTCACCACGTCAAGATTGCCGCTGCGCTCGCCGTTGCCGAACAGGCAGCCTTCGACGCGTTGCGCGCCGGCCAGCAGCGCCTGTTCCGCGCACGCCACGCCGGTGCCGCGATCGTTGTGCGGGTGCACCGACAGCACCACGTGTTCGCGACGCGGCAGGCGCCGGTGCATCCATTCGATCTGGTCGGCGAAGACGTTGGGCGTGCTGACCTCGACCGTGGTCGGCAGGTTGATGATGATGGGGCGTCCCGGCCCGGCGTCCCAGGTCTCGATGGCGACGCAGCAGGCTTGCAGCGAGACCTCGAGTTCGGCCATGCAGAAAGTCTCGGGCGAGTATTGCAGGATCCATTCGGTTTCCGGATGCTGCGCGGTGAGGTCTTTGAGCAGGCGCACATTGCGTTCAATCAGCTGCATCACCTGCGGCACGCTGAGGCCGAACACCACTTCACGCCACAGCGGCGCCACGGCATTGTAGAAGTGCACGATGGCGCGCGGTGCGCCGCGCAGCGAATCAACGGTGCGCACGATCTGTTCTTCGCGCAATTGCGTCATGACCATGGGCGTGACGTCAGCCGGAATATGTTTGCCGGTGATCAGCGTGCGCACGACGTCGAAATCGGTCTGCGAACCGGCTGGGAAACCGACTTCGATTTCCTTGAAGCCGAGCCTGACCAGTTCATGGAACAAGGTCAGCTTGCGCTCGCCGTTCATCGGTTCAAACAAGGCCTGGTTGCCGTCGCGCAGGTCGGTCGACAGCCAGATCGGCGCCTTGTCGATGGTGCGGGAAGGCCACTGGCGATCGGGAAGATCGATGGCGGGAAGGGGGCGATATTTGGTATGGGGATGAGCAATCATGATGTCGGTCTGCGAGGTGAGAGTGGTGAATCAGCGATAGCCGACGCGTGCGCCGAACAAGGGCCGCTGCACGATCTGCGTCAGCAGCACGCCGGCCAGGCTGACGCCTCCGCCGATGAGGTGATAGGCATGCATGCTTTCATTGAGCCATAGGATGGCGAACAGCGCCGTCAGCACCGGCAGCAGGTTGATGAAGATGCTGCAGCGATTCGGACCGAGCT
>Ga0209437_100169_pt1 | contig 142584 bp, 125 predicted proteins | sample AraplaL_Cvi_mTSA_FD_184266 | JGI IMG/M metagenome (GOLD analysis project Ga0209437, IMG submission 184266) | Arabidopsis root microbial communities from the University of North Carolina, USA - plate scrape CL_Cvi_mTSA (SPAdes) (version 2) | ecosystem: Host-associated > Plants > Roots >...
TCCGATCAGAAACCGGTATTTGCTCAGATAGTTACGCTTTAATGTCAGGTCATTATTTATGTTGCGCATAACGTTTTAGCTTTATTCTTTAAAGCTAATTCTGTTACCGAATTAGTTGACCTTTACAATTGCGAGTGTAGTGTGGCAATCCCCGACTTACAGAGACGTTCTGCCAATCTGGGATTGCCTCCTCGTAATGACGTGGCTGGAATTTATAACTTATAACTCAGAACCTACCGGCGCTTTAATAGCTGCCAAGATACCATCCCAAAGGGCTATGCGGGTTTGCAGGGCTTCTTTTACAGCTTCTGTCGCTTCCTGCCATTGGGTATCATCATCACCGCAAAGCTCCGCGGTCATTTGGTAGGCTAACTGAGAGTGGTGATCACCGTCAACCTCAATGTGGCGTTCCAGGTAATACAGCAAAATATCAACCTTGCCCGGTAGTTGTTGGCTAAGCTCTTTTACTATGCTCACAAACATATCAGGTATCAGATCCTCCCGGCCGAAAGTAAACACGGCGGCCTGCACATAATTTTTAGGACTGTCGATCACTTCAAAAGTATGCTGCACAAAATTGCGTGCCGCTACCGGGATATCGGCAATAATGAGGGCCTCGTCAATATGTTTGCCAAAATTAAGTTCATTGAAAAGGTTGTTGATAGCTACAGCCTCGCTACCGGCCTGCTGCATGGCGCGCAGGTACAACTCAAAATGACTGGTGCGGTTGCCTGCTTCGTCCACATCACTTTCCTCGCCGGTAACAATTTCGTTGATCAGGTAACGGGTGTTGGAGTTACCGGTAGGCATCCATGGCGTAACGGTACAGGTTAATTTTTGCTGTAATGATTTTAGCAGCGACATAAAATCCCACACCGCAAAAACGTGATGATCCATAAAAACGGTAAGCTCCTCTAAAGAATTGATGTTTTTATAAAGCTCGTGCTGTATCAATTGCTCACGCAAAGGCTGGATCTCGGATTTAAGCAGGGCGATTCTGTCGCTGTAATTGGCCATGGATAATAAATTTGTGGCCGCAAAAATAGCAAACATGGTGATTATTAACGAAGTGTTTATTTTATTTTGACTTTAGGTTGATGGGGGAGAACGATTTTGCATTTTAAAAAATAGTAGATGGGTTGAGCACCTACGGAGCTCATTTACCTTTATTTTATTTTCTACAAAGCTTTTGTTCCTCCGGAACAGGGATGTAGTATAATACCAGAGAGATTAAAGCTTTATGGGAAAATAGTTTTTGCAAAGTTTTTGTTCTTTTGGAACAGGGAGGTGCGGTATGCTAACCCTAAGATGGGTTAAAGCTTTGTAGAAAGTTCTCCAAAGCAGGAAGGAATAGTACTGCGCCAATGTTGGTGTTGTGACTAACATTCTACTACTTGGCTGATGGTAATAATTTGGTGACAACACCAACAATGGCGCCGAGGGAAATAGTTTTGTTCTTTTGGAACAGGGAGGTGCAGTATGCTAACCCCAAGACGGGTTAAAGCTTTGTAGAAAGTTCTCCGAAGCAGGAATGAATAGTACCGCGCCAATGTTGGTGTTGTGACTAACATTCTACTACTTGGCTGATGGTAATAAGTTGGTGACAACACCAACAATGGCGCCGAGGGAAATAGTTTTGTTCTTTTGGAACAGGGAGGCGCAGTATGCTAATCCCAAGATGGGTTAAAGCTTTGTAGAAAGTTCTCCGAAGCAGGAATGAATAGTACCGCGCCAATGTTAGTGTTGTGACTAACATTCTACTACTTGGCTGATGGTAATAAGCTGTTGACAACGCCAACAATGGCGCCGAGGGAAATAGTTTTGTTCTTTTGGAACAGGGAGGCGCAGTATGCTAACCCCAAGATGGGTTAAAGCTTTGTAGAAAGTTCTCCGAAGCAGGAATGAATAGTACCGCGCCAATGTTGGTGTTGTGACTAACTTTCTACTACTTGGCTGATGGTAATAAGTTGGTGACAACACCAACAATGGCGCCGGCGGAAATAGTTTTGTTCTTTTGGAACAGGGAGGCGCAGTATGCTAACCCCAGAGGGGTTAAAGCTTTGTAGAAGAATAGTATAATTGATTTTTGCTCCATCGGAGCAAAACTTAGCCGTTATTCGGGTAGTTTGAAAATATATTGCTCTTCAAACACAATATCAAAGTTTTTTAAGAGATGCTTATATTCCTCTATAAACGTCTTTTTTTGGTGATGTTCCTCTTGAGTTAATATGTAATTTACCACTTTGTCAACTTGCGATCGACTGTAGCTAAAAGCTCCATATCCTTCCTGCCATTGAAATTTGCCATGGGTTAATTTTTCTTTATTGATCCATTCAGAAGAATCGCTTTTTATGGTTCGTATCAAGTCGGAGATGGCATGTTTTGGATTTAAACCAATAAACAAATGCAAATGATCGGGCATGTTGTTAATAGCTATTACTTTGTGCCCATGATTTTGGGTAATCGCTGTTATATACAATCGTAACCGGTCGTCCCAATCTTTGCTAATTAATGAAGCGCGATATTTAACCGCGAATACAAAATGGATGTATAATTGCGTATAGGTGTTAGGCATAAAAAGGTTGTGCACCTATGGTGCACAATCAAATTTACTATTATTTTCTACAAAGCTTTTGTTCCTCTGGAACAGAATAAATGATTTAAGATAAAATAACCCGGTAGGGGTTAAAGCTTTGTAGAAAAAATAATTCTTTTGTTCCTCCGGAACAGAATAAATGATTTAAGGTAAAATAACCCGGTATGGGTTAAAGTTTTGTAGGAAAAATAATTCTTTTGTTCCTCCGGAATAGAAATAAATGATTTAAGGTAAAATAACCCGGTAGGGGTTGAAGCTTTGTAGAAAAAATAATTCTTTTGTTCCTCCGGAACAGAATAAATGATTTAAGATAAAATAACCCGGTAGGGGTTAAAGCTTTGTAGAAAAAAAATCTTTTGTTCCTCTGGAACAGAAATAAATGATTTAAGGTAAATAGCCCAGTAGGGGCTAAAGCTTTGTAGAAAAATAATTCTTTTGTTCCTCCGGAATAGAAATAAATGATTTAAGATAAAATAGCCCAGTAGGGGCTAAAGCTTTGTAGAAAAATAATTCTTTTGTTCCTCCGGAATAGAAATAAATGATTTAAGATAAAATAGCCCAGTAGGGGCTAAAGCTTTGTAAAAAAAAATAATTCAAATCTTTGCTCCATCGGAGCAAAACTTAACCAGTTATAAAATCTCCCTTTTACAACCTCATCCCCCTCAAAAAATCTTCAATACCCATGCGTTTTTTGCCTTCCATCTGAATATCGGTAACACTGATAAAGCCATCTTTTGCGGCAAATTTCAGGTAGGTTTTATTATCGGTAAGAAAACCGCCCGGTTGTATGGCGGGTTCTTGCTCTTGTAGTTCGGAACCGTATATCTTTAAAACTTTGCCGTTAAGCTCGGTATAAGCGGTAGGGATAGGACTGAGCCCGCGTATCTTGTTATAGATGCTTTGAGCTGGTTGTGTCCAGTCGATAAGGCAATCTTCTTTGAAAATTTTTGGCGCATGCTTCAGCTCTTCGCCGGTGAGCAAGGCGGTTTGCGGGTGCTCGTGGTAACGACCGCTTTCCACCGCTTTTACGGTTTTTACCAGCAAACCTGCGCCCTTGTTCATGAGCCAGTCGTGCAGCATACCGGCCGTTTCGTGACCGTTCAGGGTTACCTTTTCGGTAAACAGCACATCGCCGGTATCAATTTCATGCTTGAGGAAAAATGTGGTGGCGCCGCTTTCCTTTTCGCCGTTGATGAGCACCCAGTTGATAGGGGCCGCACCGCGGTATTGGGGTAGAAGTGATGCATGTAAATTAATAGTACCTTTTGGTGGCATGGCCCAAACTACCTCGGGTAGCATCCGGAAGGCTACAACCACTTGCAAATCGGCGTTGAGCGCTTTCAGCTCGGCCAAAAACTCAGGGTTTTTCAATTTTTCAGGTTGCAATACTTTCAGTCCGTTGGCTACCGCATATTGTTTCACTGCCGATTCGCTTACCTTTTGTCCGCGACCCGATGGTTTATCCGGTGCGGTAACTACACCAACAATATTGCTGCCTGCCTTAATCAACTCATCTAACGATGCAACGGCAAACTCGGGGGTACCCATAAATACAATTCTCATGCTATTCTTTTTTTGGGGTATCAAGTAGTTAGTATCAAGTATCAAGATTTTGCCAGTATGGTTATTGAACTTTGTTTTAAAAAGTCTTGATACTTGATACTAATTACTCGATACTATCTTATTCGTATAATAAATATTTGCGCCTTACGGTTTTAAATTTGTTTAGTCCGGGTTCCCAGCTTTTGCGGATCTCCTCTTCACTTTTCCCTGCCTCAATCTGCTTCCGTAATTCGGGAGTGCCGGCCAGTTTGGTAAAATAGGCGTTAAAAAAATGCGCTTTATCCGGAAACGCTTTGTATAGCTCCATCAGTAACGATAGATCAAGCCGCCCTTTCTTGCGGATCATATCTGTACTCCGTTCTTTTAAGTCCACCCCAAAACATTCTTTGTCTTTCTGCGGCGGATCTTCGCTCATGCCCTTAATACTTACCGGGGTGAACGAAAATGTATATTTCCCTTTTAACAAAGGATGACCTACCTCCAGGAAAGGAAAAAATGTACCGCGACCCAGGCTAAATGTAGTGCCTTCAAACAAACATACGCTTGGATACAGGATGATGGATTGATCGGTATTTAAATTTGGCGACGGATTTACCGGTAACCTGTAAGGTAAAGCGTGTTTGTAATTGGCTACCTTAATGACCTTTAATTTGCACTTGATGCCATCCTTTAACCAGCCTTCGCCGTTGATCATTTGGGCATATTCGGCAATGGTCATGCCGTGACTGATGGGGATGGGGTGCATGGCTACAAAGGCGCGGGGCACATTGGCTGTATCCAGTATGGGGCCATCAATCAGGTAGCCGTTAGGATTGGGCCTGTCCAGAATCATGAGCTCGATATTGTTTTCGGCACAGGCCTCCATTACGTAGTGCAGGGTTGATATGTAGGTGTAGAAACGAACGCCCACATCTTGAAGGTCAAATATCATCAGGTCGATACCCTTTAGGTCCTCCGCTGTAGGTTTATAGTGTTTGTTGCCATAAAGGGATATCACCGGCAAACCTGTTTTGGTATCAACATCATCGCTTACGCTGGCGCCGTTGCTGGCATTCCCCCTAAAACCATGTTCGGGGCCGAATACCTTTTTTATGGTAATACCGGCATGCAGCAAACTATCTACGCTCGACTTTAAATTTTTGCCAATAACAGAAGTTTGATTTACTACCATCCCAATATTTTTTCCTTTAAGATAGTTAATATACAGCGGAACCTGGTCGGCGCCAGTGATTATTCCAGTGATTATTTCTTCGTTGGGTTTAGTTTTTGCAGAGTCGCAGCCGGTGCAGGCAGCTGGGCTACCGCATGCCGTATTTGCCCATAAAACCATTATAAAAGCACATTGCAGTAAAATACGTGTTCGTAGCATAAAATATTATGTTTAAACAATTTTTAAAGTAGCAGGTTTAGCAGCAAAACCGCATATTTGCGAAGGTACAAAAAATCATTCTGCATTGAGTTTCGCCTCTTTTATATCAGCCCGGATAACTTTTAAGTCAAAACGCACCTTTTCAAAGCTGATTGTGCGCATTGCCATTATTGGTATTATGCTGGGTTTGGGAGTGATGATACTATCGCTGGCCATTGTGAAAGGCTTTAAACGCGAGATCCGTGAAAAGATCCGTGGTTTTGCCGGCGACATCAGGGTAGTGAAATTTGATCTGAACAGCTCGTACGAAAGCTCCCCTTTCCTTGCCGACCCTAAATTTGAAGGTCGGGCGATGAAAAGCCCGTTCATCACCAGGATAATGCCTTTTGCTACCAAACCGGGTATTATTAAGGCGAATAATGAAATAGAAGGGGTAGTACTGAAAGGCGTGGATAAAAACTACGATTGGAGCTATTTTAAGAAAACCATGATAGCCGGTGATGTGATCAACTTTACCGACTCGGTAGAAGCTCAAAAAGAGATCATGCTATCGCAAACTACGGCAAACCGCCTCAAATTAAAGGTGGGCGATAAACTGCTGATGTATTTTGTGCAGGAGCCATTGCGTAAGCGACAGTTTAAAATAAAGGGGATATTTAGTATCGGGGTGGAAGAGGTGGATAAAACTTTTGTCATCGGCTCCTTATCACTGATCAATAGACTTAACGACTGGAAGCCCGGCGAAATTGGAGAGTATGAATTGCACGTATCAGATTTTAACCAGGTTGACTATGCCGCCAACCGCCTGGATGAGATACTGCCTGTAAAACTACGCTCCTACACGGTAGGCGAGGATTATCCTGCCATATTTGAATGGCTCAACCTGCTGGATGTAAACTCTGTAGTGATGCTGGTGCTGATGGTGATTGTAGCGGTGATCAATATGATATCGGCATTGCTTATCATGATCCTGGAACGCACCTCTATGATAGGCATGTTTAAGGCCATGGGTGCCACCAACTGGAATATACAAAAGGTGTTTTTGTTTAATGCCACTTATCTTATTGGCTTAGGGTTGTTACTGGGTAACGCGCTGGGCCTGGGCTTGGGTTTCTTTCAGCAGCAAACCCACTTTTTTAAGCTCGACCAGGCATCATATTACATGACCTTTGTACCCGTGGAGTTTACTTTCGGCGATATTTTCCTGCTCAATTTAGGTACGCTGGTTATTTGCCTGTTAGTGCTCATCATCCCATCTATGCTGGTAAGCAAAATATCACCGGTAAAAGCTATCAGGTTTAAGTAGGAATTTTAAGATTAGTATCAAGTAGCTAGTATCAAGTATCACGACTTTTTAATAGCAGTATTCGATAACCAACCCAGTAAAATCAATCTTGATACTTGATACTAGCTACTTGATACCACCTCTGCTACTTGATACTAAATCTTACTTCTTCCCTGTAAAATTAAATTTCAAATTTAAACCTGCCGAACCGAATTGGATCTGTTGTGAACCGAGGCCATCAATAGGGTATTTTAAGAATGGCTCGATGATCAAACGGTTGCCTTTACCCACAGGGGTACCTATACCGAAAGATACGTTGAGCATTTTGGCAAAATAGAAACTGTTGAAGCTTTTGCGGCTTACATCTTCTGTTGTTTGGGTAGAAGCCCCGGCCGAATAACCATACACCGAAGTATAAGCCTCGTTGATAAATGTACCCGAGCTTAGACCTGCCGAAATATAGGCGTCGGTTTTTTGCGGGTTAAATTCATATTTGAGGTTTACCGGGATATCCAAACCAACTAAGCTGGCATTGTAGTTTTTAAGCACCGGGAACGACGAGTTGGCGGTAAATAAACTTTCCTTATCATAAGGTGCAAAGGCCTGCGGTGTCTTAGCCAGGGCATCAAGGCTTGAAGTGGGCGGCGTACTTCCATTATAACTTAACGTATTTTGAGCCAGCATCACCCCTGTTGACAGTTTTAAATTTTTACTCAGCCTGATATCAGAAGTAACACCCGCGCCCGCGTTCACCTGGTTACGGCTGCCTTTAGCGTAGTTAAAAAATGTTGCTGCGTATACGCCAAAACGTACTTTTTTATCTACCTCATAATCCTGTTTGTTTTTTTGCGGTTGTTGGGCCTGTTCCTGGGCAAACAGCGCTTCCATACCTTTTTTAGGTGACTGTGTGGGTTGCTGATTAAGCATGATAGAACCTTTGGTCGCAGCCGGAGACGTTACAGGAGGCTGTTGCGTGTTGGCTTTGGCTATCACCGTTTTTACACTGTCAGCCGGCTTTGCTTTTTTAATTGGATCGGTAATAATTGTATTTGAGCTTTTGGCGGCTGCTGCGTATTGCTGTGCGTTTGCTTTGCTGATGACGTTTTTAGTGCTGTCAACAGTTGGTTTGGATTTGATAACAGGAGCAACCTGAGTATAAGTGGTAGCCGGCAAAGGCTGGTTTGTAGTAGTAGTTTTAGCATAAGCAGGCACCTGATTTGTTTGCGCTCCCGGTATGGCAGGAGTTGGTTTATTAATCGTTGCTTCGTGGGCAGGTTTTTTTGTTGCGGCTAAAGGGGCTGCACCAGCATCAGGAGTGTTATGTTTATCAGCCGGAGCTTTTGTTGTAGCTAATGATACAGCGCTATCTGCGGTTGTAATTTGTTCTGTTGATTTTTTTACAGGTTTTACGGCCAGCGTAGTATCCGCAGGCTGTTTTTTACCGATCATCCAAAGACCAATGCTTAAAAATAGCAGCATACCAGCCGCCGCGCTTGCCCACCATAACCTGGCAACCGGACGTTTCTTTTCCATTTCAGGAAATTTTTCCCTGAGCAGTAACCAACCTTCATCAGCAGAAGGAAACGAGGCGTCGTCAAAATTATCAAACACCTCCCTGATGCGGTTGGTTAAGTCGTTATCCAACTGCTCATCCATGGTTTTGTGTCTCTTTTCTTAACATTTTTCTTAATCTTTCTTTTGCCCGGCTCAGATAAACCCTTGATGAGCTTACCGGAATAGCGAGCATGTTTGCAATTTCGTCGTGATTGTATCCGTCTATCTCGTATAAATTAAAGATGGTAAGCTGAATTGCAGGCAGCTCATTCATCAGTTTTAAAATATCCTGCACATTTAAATTATCAACTGTGCCCACATTGCTGCTAAGGGGAGCAGCATTATCCAGATCAACATTAAGCTGAAATTTAAGGTCTTTACGCCTGCGGTCAATAGCGGTATTAACCACTATGGTGCGTAACCAGGCTTTAAAGGGTTTATCAACGTGATAACTGTGTATGGCATTGAAAACCTTTATAAAGGCGTCATTTACAGCTTCTAATGCATCGTCCCGGTTTAAACTGTAACGCAAACTTATACCCATAGCATAGCCATAGAATTGCTTATACAGCATTTCCTGGTACTTTAAGCTGCCTGTTTTGCATTGGCTGATGATCTCTTCTTCAGTAATGCGAGGGGGTGAATGCATTAAATATATTTAATTCCGCCTATAAATTTTTGTTGTTGATCTATAGTACCTTACGTAATAAGGTGCCTTATTGATACATGTAAAAATAATATTTTTTAAATGATCAATTTTTGCCCTCAATAGCTAAAAGATCAGTAGTGTTCTGAATACTACTGATCTTTACTATCCATATAGGCAGATGTTAATAATAAAAGGCTACCTCTGTAAAGAGGCAACCTTGAAATTAAAACAATAACTAGTTTGCGGCTTTATAAAGATCATAAAACCAGACAGAATCCTGTGTTGAATTGTTATTTGGGCGTATAAACTGAAGTCGTGTCGCATTAACCCCCACTTGATATACACCGATCAAACGGGTTAATGGTTGAGGCCCCGGCACATAAGTACTATCAGTAAAACCTATAAGCTGACCATTATATTGAAAGCTTCCTCTGCTTAGCGCATGTATGGTAGAAGTGGACCTGGTTACAACAAATTTGTTTGGCTGGCTTAGAGTTACAGAAAACAATGGGTCTTTTTTTACTGTATCATAAGCAGAGCTGTTTGCTTTTCTTACAAGTAGCTTGAAAGTTCCGCTAAAAGTGCCAAATGGTGGTGTCGGCGCAGGGATTGGATCGTTTTTAGTTGAACAGGCTTCGCCTAAAACTATCAATGCAAATAATGGCAATAATAAAAATAAATTTCGCTTCATAATCTTCATCTTTTTTACCATTACGGGGCGATTTATTAAAACGATACACCAGGGTTAAAAGTTTTTATAACTTTTTTGCCTCATCCCAAAATACATCCATCTCGGCCAGGGTCATGTCCTGTAGTTGTTTGCCGTTTTCTTTGGCTTTAAGTTCCAGATACTGAAAGCGTTTGATGAATTTTTTATTTGTTTTTTCCAGCGCGTTCTCTGGGTTGATATTGATAAAACGGGCATAATTGATGAGCGAGAATAGCAAGTCGCCAAATTCGCCTTCGGCTTTTTCATGGTCGATAGTACTTTCATCCTCGGCGTTAAATTCGTTACGGAACTCCTGCATCTCTTCTTCCACCTTGGCCCATACCTGGCTTTTCTCTTCCCAATCAAACCCTACACCGCGTGCTTTTTCCTGTATGCGCGATGCTTTTACCAGGGCCGGTAACGAAGCGGGTACGCCACCCAGTACCGATTTGTTGCCTTCTTTCAGTTTAATCTGTTCCCAGTTGCGTTTTACGTCCTCTTCGTTTTGCACCTCTACATCACCATAAATGTGCGGGTGCCGGTTAATGAGCTTTTCGCATACACTGTTGAGCACATCGGTAATGGTAAAATCATTGGTTTCGGAAGCTATTTTGGCATAAAAAACCAGGTGAAGCATAATATCGCCCAGCTCTTTTTTTATTTCGGGCATGTCTGCACTTAAAATGGCATCGCTCAGTTCGTAGGTTTCTTCTATGGTAAGGTGCCGCAGGCTTTCCAGCGTTTGCTTTTTGTCCCAGGGGCAGTTGGCCCTCAGGTCGTCCATAATATGGAGCAGGCGTTCAAATCCGGTGGCAGGGGTATTGGCGGTAGCTGGTGCTTGTAAAGGCATATGTTTTGTTTTTTATGTCGCAAAGATAAGGGTTTTGGAAAGCAAGAAATAAGAATCAGGAATCAAGATAAGAAAGTAAATTAATATGCTGTTCGAAGTCAGAGATTTCGGACAGCGCGTTAAGCAAATTCTGAAAATTTTAAAATTATGTTAATTCTGATTCAGACAAACTCACTACTCATCACTCACAACTCCCTAATCGCCCTCAACATTTCGCGTTTGCCGGGGGCGCCGGGTATTTTTTGGATACTGAAACCCAAACTTTTGAGCATCCTTTTGAGGTTACCGGTGATGGCGTAGGTTACAAATACACCGCCGGGTTTTAAAAAGCTGCTTACATGACTTATGGCAGGCAGTTCCCACATTTCGGGCTGATGCACGGCTGCAAAGGCATCAAAGTATATGATGTCGTATAGTTGGATCGTGGTAAAATCCATCAGTTGGCAATGCGCTACCTGCAATTTAGTATGGGCATCTGTATTTACCTCATTTTTTAAGGCATCGGGGTATTGTTGCAGATAGGTATCCCATAAAGCGGTGGGAATGTATTGCTCATAACCTGTTTGCGACATCATTTCGGCTGTAAGCGGGTAAGCTTCGATTCCGGTATATTGAAGCTTAATTTGATGATTAGTACAGTAAGCCGCACTCAGTAAAAAATTAAGTCCGGTACCAAAGCCAACTTCCAGGATGCTGGCTTCCTGGGCTCCGCTTTGGGCTAAAAAATAATCCAGACCGGCATTTACAAACACATGTAAACTCTCCTGCAAAGCACCATGCCGCGAGTGGTAATGCTCGCCTACCTGCGCGTTGTAGATGGTTTTAGAGCCATCGGCAGTAGTTACTATTTGTAGTTCATGGTTCATAGTTGATAGATCATGGGTTTGGGTTTTGCAGCTATTAGTTTCTATGTGATGAATGATCATTAGCTATAACGACGTTCGAAAGCCATGATCTATCAACTATGAACTCCTCTATGCAAACTCCACAATCACCTCGCCCAGGTCATAAACCGGTACCTTGCGTATTTGAGCGGCAACAATGCTGGCTGCCGCGGCAGAGCGGTAACCGGCAGCGCAATGGATCACGATGGGTTTGTTGGTTGGTATTTCGTTGATGCGTTCGCGCAGCTCGGGCAGAGGTATGGTGATGGAATCTTTAAACACCTTGCCATCATTTACCTCGCCGTAGTTACGTACATCCACAATATGATAGTTCTCGGGATTGGTCCTGAAATCGTCCAGGTCAAGCGTGGCCGATATTTCAGAAGCACGGGCCGGAGCCAGTAATGCTGCTTTGATATTTTTTTCGTAGCCTATTTTGGCCGCTTTTTTAATGAGGATATTCAGACTGTCTTCGCTTTCAGCTATCAGGTAAAAAGCTTCATTGGGGCTTAATATCGAACCCAGCCAGGTTTCAAATTTTTCGCCATCCTGCAGGTTAATAGCGCCCTGGAGATGACCGCTCCTGAACTGTTGTTTCGGGCGCGCGTCAATCACCAGTATATCTTTTCCAAGAGCGGTTTCGGCATTGATCCTGGCAATGGCATCGATGCTTTGCTGTAACAGCGGGGCACCGTTCTTATTCAGATCAACATCATAACCAAAATATTTGGGCGTAAAAGGCTGATCGGTTGTGAGGGTTTTAACAAAGGTCAGTTCGTCCATCAGTTGCAGCGCATAGTTTTCGCGCAGTTCGCGACCGATAGTGCTTTCCAGATCCGGACTCATGTTTTTACCGCATAACGAGCCAGGGCCATGCGCCGGATAAACCACCACGCTTTTAGGCAGCGTCATGAGTTTATGGCGGGTGCTCTGGTACATTTGTTTAGCCAGTTCTTCTTTCTTGGCGGTAATGTTGCCCACGTTCTCACGCAGGTCTGGTCGGCCTACATCGCCTACAAACAGCGTATCGCCGGTAAAAATCGCGGTGTCCTTACCATTTTCGTCTTCCAGCAAAATACAAATGGAATCGGGCGAGTGACCAGGGGTATTGATGGCTTTTAATTTGATATCGTTAAGCTTTATAACATCGCCATCGTCAAAAGTTTCATGCGGATAAATGGCGCCGGTGAGTTTGCTGCAATAAATTACGGCATTGGTGGCCTGGTGAATTTCCAGATGCGAGCTCACAAAATCGGCATGTGGGTGCGTTTCAATAACGCCCACAATATCGGCATCATGCTGACGGGCAAAGTCGTAATAGGGTTGGGGATTACGTGCCGGATCAATAACGATCATTTTACCTGTACGGATCACGGCGTATGATGCATGCGCCAGACCCTTATCATAGAACTGTTGGATAATCATATTATACTACAAAGATAATGCTTTCGGTTGGTTGTAATGTTTGCACCTTGTAAATATTAATACTATGAAAACGATGGAATATGCAGTATTTCAGATGTTTTAAGCCTTTTTCGGGTAAAATAGAAGGTTTAAAAAAGCGTGGGTTCGGTGCGATTCCCTCCCTCGGGGAGGGTAGGGAGGGGTTTATTCGTGGGGCATGGTGTATACCCGCTCTTGGCCGCGGGAAGGCCAGTCACGTTTTTCGTTGTGGTTTGTTTTTTTTGGTACTCAAGAAGGCTTCGCCGTATGTCGCCACAAAAGTAACCAAAAAGGCTTCAGCAGAAATGCTTTTTTGCCGCACAAGGCCTTAGCCCTGCAAACCGGGCAGAACCACGGGCTGCTAAACCTTACCGCTACTTCGTTCGCTTATTATCCCGCGCTTCAGGTAAGGTTCGCAATGCCCTTACAGGCGCACTACCCACCATCGTTCTACCCGCTTTCGCCCGAAGCTTATCTGCTGACGGGGAAAAGAAGATAAAGAATTTCTTACAATATGTCTGTCATGCTGAACGGAGTGAAGCATCTTTTAAACGATATGCGTGTTTAAGAGTAGATCCTTCGTTCCTCAGGATGACAAACCTGTTAGATGGTGTGTGCATAAATCATGGTAATCCTTTAATCCTAAAAATCATGGTTCAGAAATCAATAATTCAATAATTGGCAAAACCCTACTTCCTCAAGATCTTCTCCATTGCTTTCCCCTTCGCCAGTTCATCAACTAACTTATCTAAATAGCGAACTTGCTGCATCAGTTTGTCTTCAATTTCTTCTACCCGGTACCCGCAGATCATACCTGTAATCTTGGATACATTCGGATTAATTTGCGGTGCCTGGGCAAAAAAGTTTTCAAAATCGGTTTTGTTGTCCAGGTGTTGCTGCAGTGTTTGTTGATTGTACCCGGTGAGCCAGAATATGATCTCATCTACCTCGGCCTTGGTGCGGCCTTTTCTTTCGGCTTTTTGGATGTAGTGCGGATAAACGCCCGCAAATGACATTCTGTAAACTCTTGTAAGGTTGTCCATAATATGGGTGACTTGGTATGTTAAAGTTACAAAACAGAGCTTAAAATTGACAACAAGCTGAAAGCGTGGCCAGGTGTGATTCCCTCCCCCGGGAGGGTAGGGAGGGGTTTATTCGTGAGGCATGTCGTAGAGCGCTCAATTGCCGCTAAGGCTGTTACTTTGTAGCCACAAAGTAACCAAAAGGCTTTCAGCAGAAATGCTTCTTTGCGCTCATAGCCTTTGCCCTGCAAATCAGCCAGAACCAGGGCTGCAATTATTTTGCCCTACTTCGTTCCCGCATCTCCCCGCGCTTAAGCAAAAACTTGCTATGCCCCGCAGCTGCACGGGCAACCATTGTTCTGCCCGCTTTCGCCCGAAGCTTATCTGCTGACGGAGAAAAGGAAAAGGTGATATAAAACAAAAAGTCCGGTAAAACCGGACTTTTTGTTTTATATCACTACTCACTACTCACTACTCACTACTCACTACTCACTACTCACTACTCACTACTCACTACTCACTACTCACTACTCACTACCCAAACTACCAAACCTTAATCCGGTCTTCCGGTTTCTTGTACATCTTGTCGCCGGGTTGTACGTTGAAGGCTTTGTACCAGGCGTCGATATTGGTGAGTGGCGCGTTGGTGCGGAACTGCTCTGGCGAATGCGGATCGGTCAGGATGCGTTGCGCTGCCGACTCGGGGCGCTGCCTGCTGCGCCATACCTGTGCCCATGATAAAAAGAAACGCTGATCGGCCGTAAAGCCATCTATCTTTTTATTTTCCTGGCCCTGTTTGGTTTTTTTGTATGCTTCGTAAGCTATGTTCAAGCCGCCCAGATCGGCCAGATTTTCGCCCAAAGTTAATTTACCATTCACGTGCAGGGTATCAATCACGGTAAAGGCATTGTATTGCTCCACCACCTGGTTGGCACGTACTTTAAATTTATCGGCATCGCCTTTGGTCCACCAGTCGCGCAGGGTGCCATCGGCATCGTACTGGCGACCCTGATCATCAAAACCGTGGGTCATTTCGTGACCGATCACCGCGCCTATACCGCCATAATTCACCGCGTCATCAGCCTTAAAATCAAAGAACGGGAATTGCAGGATACCAGCCGGGAAAACGATCTCGTTATTGGTTGGGTTGTAATACGCGTTCACGGTTGGCGGCGTCATACCCCAGCGGGTTTTATCAACCGGTTTACCCAGGCGGCTCAGGTTAAAGTTATAGCGCCAGATGGACAATGCTTTAAGATTAGCGGCGTAATCATTCCGGTCGATCACCAGGCCTTCATAAGGTTCCCATTTATCAGGATAGCCAATTTTTACGGTGAATGCGGCCAGTTTTTTAAGGGCGCGATCTTTGGTTTCGGGGCTCATCCATTCCAAACGCTTGATACGGTCGCCCAGGGTACCTTTCAGGTTGTTTACCAGGTTAATCATATATTGTTTGGCGGCCGGGGTAAAGTATTTCTCTACAAAAAGCTGACCCAGCAGTTCGCCAATGCTGCCATCAACCAGGCCGCTCATGCGTTCGTTACGTGGGGTTTGTACTTTTTGACCGGTTAATACCTTGCTGAAATCAAAAGTAGCATTTACAAAAGGCGAACTTAATGATGATGACGCGCCTTTAAGGATGCTCCATTTGAGGTAGATCTTCCAGTTATCAACCGGAGCCGCAACCAACAGGGAGTCGGCCGCTTTAAAAAATCCCGGCTGACCAACCAAAACGGTATCCTGTCCGCTGGCTTTTAGCTGCGGCAATAAGGTGTTCCAATTTAAGTGGGGAGTGATCTTGCTGAAACCATCAACAGAAAATTTGTTGTAGGTAACGTTAGGGTCGCGCATGGCCACGCGGCTCAGTTGCGCTTTGGCCAGCGTGGTTTCCAGGCCAAAAATAACGTCGGCATTTTTAACGGCATCTTCGTTGCTGGTACCGGTTAGGGTAAATAGTGCTACGATGTATTTTTTGTAGGCGTCCTGGATGGTTTTGGTGCGGGCATCGGATTTGAGGTAATAATCGCGATCGGGTAAACTGGTACCGCCCTGGTTAAAGCCTACTACGTATTTGTTCACATTTTTCTCGTCCTGGCCAACGCCGAATCTGAAAAGCGGGCTACCCTCGCCATTAACACGCTGATAGGTCATCTCGCCGATTACCCCATCGAGGTTGCTGATCTGGTCGATGCGCTGCAGATCGGGTTTTATGGGGTCATAACCGCGTTTTTCGATAGCCAGGCTATCCATACCGCTGGCATACAGATCGCCAACACGCTGCCTTAAGCTGCCTTTGGGCTGTGAGGCGGATGTTTTGCTTACCTCGGCAAGCAGGCCCAGCAATTTATCGGTATTTTCCTGGCGCAGGATATTGAAGCTGCCCCAGCGGGTTTCTTTGGCGGGTATAGCGTTTTGTTTGATCCAGTTACCGTTGGCGTAATCAAAAAAATCATCACCGGGTTTTACGCTCAGATCCATATTGGCCGGATCGATAAACTTTTTGGGGACGGCAGGTTTATGTTTTGGTTTGGGAGATGTACCGCCATCGGCAGCAAAACTGTTGGCCGACAGGGCTAATGCACCCGCCAGCATCACGTAAGACAACTTTAATTTCATGTTAAATGTTAAAAATTAAAGTTAATGATTTGTAGCAGATATGCACAAACCAGCTGATAGAAAATGCTTAGCGGTTAAACCAGTTAATGAAAAAGGAAAGCTTGGATTTTTTTAGAATATCAAGCCAAAAGCGGTGCAGATCCATTGATTTCATGGCTATTTACGGTTGTCGTATTTAAAAACGCAGCAATTGTAAAATTATTGTGATGAAGGGAAGATGAGTAAGGATGGGAGGAACAAAGAGCAAGGATGGGAAGGGAGAGTAAGGCTGCCGTGCAAAATCAGACAACCCCATCGGGGTTAAAGCTTTGTAGAAAAAATTCGGTTTTAAAACAGTGCCATAGGTACTGCACGTCCGTTGCATACCTACGGCATGCCCAATGCTTGTTTTTGTTTACTACAAAGCTTTAACTCCTACGGAGTAATTTAGCTTATTGACATTTTATTGTATCTGGGAAGTAAGCCCGTTGCAGGGCTCAAATAATTTCTGTATATTTAAGTAAGCCGATCTGGTATTCTGCTCTGTTTGAAAAACATAATTCTGTGTCTCTGAAAAAGGAATAAAAACCGACCGTTTGGTATGTAGCTATTTGAAAGCCAGTTATTTTATACTTTTTAAAGTTTTAAAACCCATCAAAAATTTGTTAAAAAGTGTTAAAATGGATGATTTTGATGAGAATTTAAGCTGTTTTGATCGGTTTTTCATCTGATTTTGAGCAGAAAATTGTTAAAATTAAAGCTTTAAAAAGTTGAAAGCGTTTGAATTTTATAACTTCTGTTTGATGCGAAAAACTTGTCGCGGCAAAAAAACGGAGGGGCCTGGATCAACGCCAAAAATGCTTTTGGAATCCGTAAACTATCGGCTATGAACTAAGCGGGCAAATCCCTATTTTTGCGCGTTATGAGTATTGCTAAAACATATTTGCCTAAAGAAACCGAAGAGAAGTGGTATAGTTATTGGTTAAAGCACGATTTTTTTAAATCGGTGCCCGATGAGCGCGAGCCTTATACCATAGTCATTCCGCCGCCCAATGTTACCGGGGTTCTGCACATGGGACATATGCTGAATAATACCATACAGGATGTATTGGTTCGCCGTGCCCGTATGAAAGGCAAAAATGCCTGCTGGGTTCCCGGAACCGACCATGCCAGTATTGCTACAGAAGCTAAAGTTGTAGCCATGCTCAAAGAGCGGGGCATCAGCAAAGCAGACCTTACCCGGCCCGAGTTTTTAGCTTTTGCCTGGGAATGGAAAGAAAAATATGGCGGTATTATCCTGGAGCAGCTTAAAAAACTAGGTGCCTCCTGCGATTGGGACCGTACCAAATTTACTATGGATGAAGACCTGTCCGAAGCGGTAATAGATACGTTTATCCATCTACATAAAAAAGGCCTTATCTACCGTGGCATCCGCATGGTAAACTGGGATCCGCAGAGTAAAACAGCAGTATCTGACGAGGAAGTTATCCGTAAGGAAGTAAATCAGAAACTGTATTATATACGGTATGCAGTCTCAAGTCCGAAGTCTGAAGTCCAAGGTCAAGATTCGGCTTTAGACTCCAAACTTCAGACTTCGAACTACCTCACCATCGCTACCACCCGTCCGGAAACCATTATGGCGGATTCAGCTATCTGTATCAACCCCAATGATGAACGGTATGTGCATCTGCATGGTAAAAAGGTATTTATCCCGCTGATCAACCGCGAGATACCGGTTATCCTGGATGAATACGTGACCATGGATTTTGGTACCGGCTGTTTAAAAGTTACCCCGGCACATGACCTGAATGACTATGAACTGGGTCAGCGTCATAACCTGCCTGTTATTGATATTTTAAATGATGACGGTACCCTGAACGACAAAGCCCAGATATTAGTTGGCGTTGACCGTTTTGCGGCCCGTAAAAAAATAGCCGTGTTGCTGGAAGAAGCCGGCGCGTTGGAAAAAGTAGAGGATTATAAATCGCAGATCGGTTTTTCGGAACGGACAGACGCGGTTATCGAGCCCAAATTATCTATGCAGTGGTTCTGCAAAATGGCCGAGATGGCAAAACCCGCATTGGACTATGTACTGAACGGCGAGATCAAATTGATCCCCGATAAGTTTATCAATACCTATCGCCATTGGATGGAGAATGTAAGGGATTGGAACATCAGCCGCCAGTTATGGTGGGGACAGCAGATTCCGGCATGGTATTTACCAAACGGCGAATTTGTTATCGCCAAAAATGCCGAGGAAGCATTAGTTGAAGCCAAGCTCAAGACTCAAAACCCTGAACTTAAGGCTGAAGACTTAACTCAGGACCCCGACGTGGTTGATACCTGGTTTTCATCATGGTTATGGCCTATATCGGTATTCGGTGGATTTAAAGACCCCAACAATGCCGATATCAACTATTATTATCCAACCAACGACCTGGTAACTGCGCCCGAGATCCTTTTCTTCTGGGTGGCCAGGATGATCATGGCGGGGCACGAGTTTAGGGGAGAAGTGCCATTTAAAAATGTGTACCTTACCGGTATAGTAAGAGATAAATTGGGCCGTAAAATGTCTAAGTCATTAGGTAATTCGCCGAATCCGCTTGACTTGATCGATACTTACGGTGCCGATGGTGTACGTGTGGGTATGCTCCTTTGCTCGCCTGCTGGTAACGATCTGATGTTCGACGAAAGCTACTGCAAACAAGGCAGCGGTTTCGCCAATAAGATATGGAACGCATTTAAACTGGTAAAAGGCTGGGAAGTTGATGATACCCTTGCCAACCCCAACACCATCGCTATTGAGTGGTTTGGCAACCGCTTTGACCAGGCATTGGGCCAGATAGAAGATAACTTTGCGCAATACCGTTTGTCGGAAGCTTTAATGGATACCTACAAATTGGTATGGGACGATTTTTGCGCATGGTACCTGGAAATGATCAAACCGGTGTATCAGCATCCTATTGACCGGGCTACTTATACTGCTACCATACAATTCTTTGAAAATATATTAAAGGTTTTGCATCCTTTTATGCCTTTCCTTACCGAAGAGCTATGGCATGATGAGCTGTTTGGCGAACGTACAGAAAATGACTGTTGTATTGTTGCGCAATTGCCAATTATTGGGGAAATTAATGCACGGCTATTGGCCGATGTAGAAATAGTAAAAGAAGTTATCGCGGCAATACGTAATACCCGTAAAACAAAACAGATAGCGGACAAAGAACCGCTTGAACTTTTTGTAAAAGCCAACTCTGGTATAAATTATCTGGAGTACCAGGCCATTGTAGCCCGGCTTGGAAATATAAGCCAGTTTTCGGAAGTTGCGGATAAAGTAAATGGGGCTATCAGCTTTTTAGCTTCAACAGATGAGTTTTATGTTCCATTTAAAGAGGAAATAGACCCTGTAGCCGAGCGTGCCCGCCTGGAAAAAGAAAAAGATTATCTTTTGGGATTCTTAAAATCGGTAAATGCAAAGCTCAATAATGAGCGTTTTATGAGCAACGCCAAACCCGAAATTATTGAAATTGAAAAACGAAAAAAAGCCGACGCAGAAGCCAAACTACAGATTATCCAAAAAGCACTTGACGATTTGGCTGATTAATTGCATATAAAAGTTCGCTGCAAACAGCGGTAAGCTAAAACGATACTACCTCGATTGGCTTACCGCGTTACTAAAATGTTTGCTGCCCGAATATGTGCCCAAAAGCAAGTTTTTTTAACTTATCTATCTACAAGATCATTTCAAAGGAACAATCCGTTCTTGATCAGGCACGTATACGTTTATTATATTATGGGTTTTTTCTGGCGTTTGTGGCTTCGGCTGCCTTATTAACCAGTGTTTATTTCCAGGGACAAATGATGCTGGCCTACACTTGCTTGTTTTTAATGCTCAGCATCGCTGTACTTTTTAAAGCCTTAACGTACAAACCTAACTGGCTCGCCATATCACATGCCTTACTCATTGTGGGCACTTTGCTCAATGTGAGTATCGTATATATATCGTTGCAAAGCATCAATATAGTTACGGTGCAGGTGGTTATTATCGTCATTGTATTTAGTTATTATATGCTGGGGCAAAAATGGGGGTTGATTTACTCCCTGTTGAATACGGTACCCATATTGCTTTTTTTATTTATTGAGCGTAATTATAGCTATGTGATACGCGTAAAGCCCGATAAGATAGACCAGGTAACTATTGTGATCAGTCTGTTTGCCAATTTTATTATACTCATTTTTATTCATAGCCACCTATATAATGCGTTTATAAAGAATCTGAAGCAATTGAAGGCAAGCGCCCATGAACAAAAAGCTCTCAATCAAAAATTAGAAAAGGCTATTGAGAAGGCCGAAAAATCAGCACATGCCCAATCGGAGTTTTTATCAACCATGTCGCATGAGATCCGCACACCGCTGAACGCGGTGATCGGAATGAGCAACCTGTTGATGATGGGCAGCCCAAGGCCTGAGCAAAAGGAAAACCTGGAAATATTAAAATTTTCGGCAAATAACCTACTGGCCATCGTTAATGATGTGCTCGACTTTAACAAAATTGAATCGGGCAAGCTGGTGTTGGAAAATGTGAAGTTTGATCTGGTTGAACTGATGTATAACATATGTGGCGGGCAGATGTTGAAAGCGCATGAAAAAGGTTTGCAGTTTACCCTTACGGTTGACAATGTTTTAAAGAATAAAGTTTTTTTTGGTGACCCTACACGTATTACTCAGGTGGTTTTTAATCTGGTTAATAACGCTATAAAATTTACCCCAAAAGGTGATGTGTGGGTTAATGTGGCCTGTCTGGAAGATCGGCATAATAATCTTATCGTTAGGTTTTCTGTAAAAGACACCGGCATAGGCATTCAGGAAAGTAGCCTGAAAAATATATTTGAGCCCTTTATCCAGGAATCATTAGCTACTACACGTGAGTATGAGGGTACCGGTTTGGGTTTGGCCATTGTAAAACGCCTGCTTGAACTACAAGGAACCCACATTGAGGTGATCAGTAAAATTGGTATAGGGTCAGAGTTTTTATTTAATATGGAGCTTTCGGTATCAACAGAAGTGGTTGCCGAAAATGTAGCCAAACAAGCCGAAATAGCCGAGGAAGAGGGCTTACGAAGCATAAAGGTACTTATTGCTGAGGATAATATGGTAAATGTTATGCTGATGAAGAAATTGCTGTTGAAATGGAAAATAATACCCACTATTGCCGAAAATGGTGAACGTGCGGTTGAGTTTATGCAATACGGCAACTTTGATATTATACTGATGGATCTGCAAATGCCGGTGATGAATGGCTTTGATGCCGCCCGGGAAATCAGGAAAATGGCCGACCCTAAAAAGGCCAGGATACCTATCATCGCGCTTACAGCATCGGCACTGGTTGACATAAAGGATAGAGTGTTTAGAGTAGGGATGAACGACTATGTGTCAAAGCCATTTAAACCCGACGAATTGCTGGAAAAAATCCAAAACCTGATAAGCCTTCCTGGGTTAAACAGTTCCGGTATAAGCGGGCATATCCTCTAAAAACAGGTATTTTTTGCTGATGTGATCAATCTGGCAATAATAATGCTGCAAGCCATTACTTACCGCTAATAATGATACTTGGTGCACCATATTATACCGGGCTATCTGGTCAAAAGTTTTCTGATCAATGGTTATTGAAGGGGCCTTACATTCTACAATAAGTATCCTTTTACCTTCGGCATTAAATACAACAATGTCGGTACGTTTTTGAAGGCCATTAAGTTTCATTCCTCCTTCCAGTTTGATCAGTGCGCGCGGGTAGTTTTTGTGTTTAATAAGATATTGTACAAAATGCTGGCGCACCCATTCTTCGGGGGTAATGATGATGTTTTTCTTTCGGATCTCATCAAATAAGCTGAGCTGGCCGTTATGATCGGTGATCTTAAAAGGGTATGGCGGAAGATTAAGCGGCTGCAGCAGATCCATTCGTTAAATTCAAAAGTCAAAATTCAAAAGTAAAAATTGCAAAGCACTCTTGAACGCCAAAATGAGAAATACTTTTATTCCGCAAAAAAATCAAAAGTAAAAAAGGGCAAGCACAAGGAGAATTAAATTAAAAGGGATTTTTAGCTTTGATTTTTACACTATACCGGTTTTGAATTTTTACTTTTGAATTTTGATATTAAAAGAGATGTCCGCAGCAGAGTTATTGAAAGATCTTAAAAACCGTAAATATAAACCCCTGTATCTGTTGCATGGCGAAGAACCCTATTTTATTGATCTTGTAAGCAATTATATTGAACATAGTCTTCTGCCCGAAGCAGAAAAAGGGTTTAACCAAACCGTGGTATATGGTAAGGATACCGATATGATGACGGTGCTTAACGCTGCCAAGCGCTATCCAATGATGGCCGATTACCAGATTGTATTGGTAAAGGAGGCGCAGGAGATGAAGTGGGGTAAGGATGACGACAGCAAAAAAGGCATCGATCCGGTATTGAGCTATCTTGAAAATCCCTTGCCGAGTACCATTCTGGTATTTTGTTACAAGTACGGAAAATTTGATAAGCGAAAAAAAACATATAAGGCCATCGAAAAAAAAGGGATCATTTTTGAATCGGCCCCTTTATATGATAATAAGATACCTGCCTGGATAGAAGGTTATATTAGCGATAAAGGCTATAAGATCAACTCGCAGGCATCGGCCATGCTTTCGGAATACCTGGGTAATGATCTGTCGAAAATTGCCAATGAGCTCGAAAAACTGATGCTGAATGTGGCTGCCGGCCAGGAGATCACGCTTAAGCATATCCAGGATAATATTGGTATCAGCAAAGAGTATAATGTATTTGAGCTGCAAGCAGCCCTGAGTAAAAAAGATGCCTATAAAGTTAACCAGATCATCAATTATTTTGAGGCTAACCCCAAAGCCAACCCTATTGTACTGGTGCTGGGTAACCTGAATAATTATTTTAGTAAGGTACTGGCCTATCATTACGTGAAAGATAAATCGCAGCAAAACCTGGCCCGCGAATTGGGTGTAAACCCCTTTTTTGTAAAGGATTATGAACAGGCCGGTCGTAATTATAATTATCCAAAAACCATGCAGATCATCAGCTATCTGCGCGAGTATGACCTGAAAAGCAAAGGTGTGGAATCAAATGCCCCGCATGGCGAATTGATGAAAGAACTGATGTTTAAAATTCTTCATTAAATTACAGCTTGTTGTTTTTAGCAGGGTTTAAACACGTAACATTTTTGTTAGGTGTATCAGTTGAATGTTGTTGCACGTAGTGATCAGAATTTGATCAAAAAGGGGCTTTAAAGTGGCTTCCGTGAAGTTTAGATATCACCAAATTATCTCCAGAAGAAAGTGATGTACCTGATTGTAAATAATCTTTTACAATCGGTTGCGGCGCAACGCGTAAGTTATTTTATAAGTTCACGTTCAGAAAGTGTCCTGCAAGACTTTCGCAGAATGGTGTTTAACTTAATTAACTGCTATGATACTTTTATTTTGCGGCCTTTCAGGAGCCGGCAAAACAACATTGGCAAAAAATGTTGCTGCCGAATTAACAGAGCTTGGAATAAAGATCGAAATTATTGATGGCGATGAATATCGACATGAAATCTGTAGAGATCTTGGATTTTCAAGAGCCGACAGGAGTGAAAATATCAGGCGACTGGGATTTGTAGCCAGCCGTTTCTCAGCACAGGGTATTGTTACCATTATCAGCGCTATAAACCCGTATGACGATGTAAGGCGCGAATTGGTTGACAGGTATGAGGATGTAAATATAGTGCATGTTGATTGCCCGGTTAATAAACTCATCAGCCGCGATACTAAGGGCCTTTACCAAAGAGCGCTTTTGCCCGAAGGGCACCCCAACAAATTGCAGAACTTAACAGGTATCAATGATAGGTTTGATGTACCGTATGATGCGGATCTTTATATCAATACCAGCGAGAACTCTGTACAGCAAAGCACATCTTTGCTGGTTTATTTCATACTTAACAATCTTTATGCTTCGGAGAAAATTTCCAATAAAATGACAGATAATTTTTAAGCTACCCCTGCTTAAGTATTTTAAAACGATCGTCCTTTTATAAATTATGCAAAAACGAACTCTTATCATCGCCGGAATGCACCGGTCCGGTACCTCGCTCATCTCAAACTGGCTTACCAAATGTGGTTTGCAACTTGGTGAAAAACTACTTGGCCCCGGCTGGGGAAACGAAGATGGCCATTTTGAAGATGTGGAATTTTTAAAAATGCATGAAGAAGTTCTGAGCAGCAACAATCTGCCTCCTTCTGGTTTAACCGACTTACAAATTGATGGTTTCTCTATATATGAAAAAGAGAAACTGAAAAGTATTATTAAAATTAAACAGCAATTGTATGATCAGTGGGGGTGGAAAGACCCACGCACATGTTTGTTTCTGGATGTTTACCAGGAGCTGTTGCCCGATGCCTGCTATCTGATCATCCTGCGCGATTATCAATCAGTGGTGAGCTCATTATTGCGCCGGGAGTTTAAGTCTTTGGATAAAAAATACATGAGTCGTAAATATTTATCCAGATTGGTTTGGCAAAAGATCAGGAGACAGCGCAGACTATTAAAATTCTATAACGAGTATACTTCAAAGTTTTTAAAAGTATGGATAGCCTATAACCAGGATATTTTAAATTGTATCAAAAAATTAAACAACGATTCTTTTGTGGTGGTTAACTATTCCATGTTAAATAAAGAGGATACCAGGCTTTTTTCATTTCTTGAGAATAACTGGAACTTTTCATTAAAATATTTCAGGTTTAAAGATGTATTTAAAGAAAATCAGATAGGTGAGGATATTAACATTGATATGCACATTACTGATAGAGGGCTTATTGAAACCGCAAACCGACTGCAGGACGAATTAAAAAGTTATATGCAGTTTTCATAAAGAGTGTTTAATCTTTAAAAAACACAATACGGTTTACCGACCATTTCCAGGTTTGTAATATTTCAGCATTAGTTAAGTGGCATACGTCCTTTAAAACAGTTATGGATTCAATACCAAACAATACGCTCAATGAATTAACCATATGATCAAACGCATCTGGAGTTAACGTTGATTGTAAAGGTTTAAGTGCTTCCCTGATCAGGATGATCCTCCGCCCGGCTCTGGATGGGGTTTCCTTTCGGATAACTGATTCGCCAATGATGGAGCTTAAAAAAAGGCGAAATTCGATTTCATTATTAGTGAATAAATTAAAGTGGTAGTCAATCAACCGGTCTAATCTTCCGTTCAGATCGGAATTACTTAAATCTGCAAAGAGATCATCATTTGTTTTTGCCTTAAGCTGCAAAGATGCTTCACGCTTTAAAGCCTCCGAACTTGAAAAGTATCTGTAGGCCGTGGCTTTTGAAATTCCGGCTTCGCGGGCCACCATATCAACACTTATCTCGATACGTTGCTTTAATAGTTCATTTGCTTTTGAAAGAAGAACCTCGCGGGTTTTCATTTTCTGACTAACTCGCCCTTTGTCTAATGATAGTTTGCTCATTGTGATACTTTTTTCTCATAAAATTTCTTATTCAAATTAAAATTAATACTTTTGTGAGACATTGGTGTCATAAAATAGTGTAGTATGGCAAATAAATTAAAAATCAGGGGTATTGATTTGACTTATGAAGATCTGGGTACCGGTGATGTTATTGTATTTATACATGGGCAGCCTTTTAACCGGAGCATGTGGAACTATCAATCGCAGGTATTTAGTAAATTAAACCGGCTCATTATTCCTGATCTGAGGGGGTATGGCGAAAGCGTTACCACAGAACCGATAGTGCTTTTAGATGAGCTTGCCCTCGATATTATTTATCTGCTGGATGAACTGGCTGTCCAAAAAGCTGTATTTGTGGGGTTATCAATGGGCGGGCAGGTGGCTTTGGAGATATACAGGCTTGCCCCGCATTTAATGAAGGGGTTGGTACTGGCGGATACTGATGCAAGAGCCGAAAATGCCTCCAGTTATTTAAGCCGGAAGCAACTTGCAAAAAGCCTGCTAAATTATGGTATGGAAAAGTATACCGCCGAAAACATAGGGCATTATCTTTGCCAAAATACTTTTAATATTAAACGAGAAGTGTTAGATCATCTTCGCCATATGATGATCACTACGGATGCTGCCGGTGCTGCAGCTGTTCAATTTGGCCGTGCCGAAAGAAGGGATCATACGGAGATTCTTTTAAATATCGACTTCCCAACATTGATCATTGTTGGCGATCAAGATGTATTTACGCCTGTAACCACTGCCGAGCATATGCAAACCCGCATGAAAGGAGCCGAACTTGCGGTTATAAAAGATGCAGGCCATATGCCCAATATGGAGCAGCCTGAACAGTTTAATCAATTGTTAAAGAATTATCTGGATAAGGTTTAATTGGATAATAGTCTTTGTAGGGGGGAGAAAAAGCTACTGCTCATTTATCCAGGCTTCGGCTGTTATTACATCGGCAAAAAACTTAATAGTTATCTTATCTGGAAGGGTATTCACACTTTTGCGAGCCGATAATTGACTGAATATACTGGGCGAATTAACCCATGCAAAATATCTTAAACCGGCTTTCTGCATAGCCGGAAACCATTCCTGGGCAACCCAGTCAATAGCTTCAGACCAATTGCCCAGCACATGAATATTATTATTAAGTATTTTGTAAACATTGTTTTTTGCCATCATGGTTAACATACGTTGACAGCTGCGGTGTACCGACTCCGGGTTTTGAAAACCGGTCCAGTCGGCATCAATACGGGAGTGAACGCTATTGTAGCTAAGCGTAATGGCGCTGTCATGATAGTACAGATCTCCCTGTATAATAACGGCCTGTTTAGGAATCTGATGCGTTAGCAGTCTGAAAAAAAAGGTAGAACCCTCACCAGGTATGCTTTCAATCCAAAAACTGCCATTGTGCCTTTTCAAGATTTCGGCTGAAATAAATAGCCCCAGGCCCAGGCCTTCAAAACGCATCGCGGTATTATCTACACGGTAATACCGTTCAAACAGCCGGCTCAGGTTTTTTTCTTCAATACCAATACCAAAATCCTGAACGGATACGATCAGGCTGTTATCATCATGTAGTACGCAGCTAACGATTACCTTATTTGCTTCAGGGGAATATTTGATGGCATTGGTCAGCAGGTTATTTACCACTTGTTCCAGTCTAAAACGGTCGCCGGTATAGATTATATTTTCCGTGCTTTTCAGCATTATCTGATGAGATGAGGTGGTATGCTGAACGCTATCAATGGTGTCTTTGAGCATTTCATGGAAATTGAAGCTTTCCATATTGTAATCCATCTTTCCGGCGTTGATGCGTGACACATCCAGCAGATCGCTGATCAGTTTTTCGAGGCGCAGTACATGCGCGGCCGATTTTTGGATAAGATCATTAAGCTTTTGGGGATCATTGATACGCATCATGAGCTGATTAAAGGCTTTGATGCTGGTAAGTGGTGTTTTTAGTTCATGACTGGCAATAGATAAAAACTCATCCTTTTTTTGCTCATTGGTTTTTTGGATATCAATGTTGGTATTGGTACCCAGCCATAATTTGATCTCTCCATTTTCAATAAGGGGTACTGCCCTGGCCAAGTGCCAGCGGTATTGCCCATCCTGAAATTTTAAACGAAACTCCACCAGGTACTCATGCCCCGTTCTAAGGGCCGTAAGCCATTTCTTTAAACACGTTTGCTGATCATCCGGGTGTATAAAAGTTTGCCAGCCCTGGCTAATGATATCTTCAGCATTTCGCCCAAAATCATCACAGATCACCTCATTTACATAATCAAGTTTGCCATTGGGGCGGGCTGTCCATACTTGTTGTGGTATGGCATTTAATAAAAAGCGGAAACGTTCTTCATTTTCCTTTTCCTTTTGCCTCACCAGCACGGCTTCGGTAACTTCAAAGGCGAAAACCATAATACCGTCTACTTTATCGGCAGCATCATACCTGGCCTGATAAATAAATGTAAAATAACGATCTTCCACCGGACCGTTGACCTCACGTGCCATAGGAACCAGAAGTTCCTTGCCCTCAAAGGTATTACCGGTTTTATATACATTTTTTAAAATATCGTATATAAGGTGATCTTTAAGTTCTGGTAATGCTTCAAATAGCGGTTTCCCGGTAAGTTGACGTCCCGGAAAGAGCTTTTGATAAGGAGGGTTAACCAATTCAAATACAAAATTGGGGCCGTCGAGTATGCAAATGCCGGCAGGGGCCTGCATAAAGAATCTTTTCAGGCGTTCGGTTTGACCAGAAGCTTCTGATTGCGCGGTTAGCAACTCAAGAGTGCGTAACTCAACCCTGCTTTCTAATTCGTTATTTAATTTAAGCAGGTTTTGCTGAGTCTGAAACAGTTCTTCGTTTGTGGTGCTCAACTCTTCATTGGCCGATTGTATCTCTTCGCTGGTAACCTGTATTTCTTCGTTAGCGTGGGCCAGCCCCTCATTAAGGGCTAATAGTTCATTACTGGTTTGCTCCAGACGTTTTCTGGCCATAACCAATTCGGTTATATCATATTTGAAACTTAAAACGCCGGTTATGTTATCCTTTTCATCGCGGATAGCCTGGTAAATAAAATTAAAATAATGATCCTCTGGTGGCCCGCCAATTTCGCTAACCAGTGGTACACAGATCTCGTTACCGATATAGGTTTCACCCGTTTTATATACTTGTTGAAGTGCATCCCAAACAGGGAGGGCAGCTATCTCAGGCATAGCCATAAGCAAGGGCCTGCCCAATATTTTACGTCCCGGGAAAAATTCTTTTTCGTATAGTGGATTTATAAATTCATATACAAGATCGGGCCCCGTAAAAATGGCAATTTGGGCGGGGATCTCGTCAAATAGATTCTCCATTTGTTTGCTTAACTGACCCGCCTTGGCTGCTGCCTCCTTCTCTTTTTTCACGCTGGCAATCAGATTCCGTTCGGCGATAACTTTCTCGGTAACATCCTGGGTATGGTGTATAATGTAGCAGATATCGCCATCAGGGTCAAGTACAGGGGTGTGCGCGGTATCCCAATAACGCTCCTGTAATTTACCTTCATGATCAGGTGTATCAAAACGTGTTATGGGCAACTGATGGGGTTTATTGGTTTCCAATACCTGCTCCAATGAAAAAACTATACCTCCCTCGTCTGTTGCCCAATCTGGTTTTTTGGGGAAAACATCATACAGGTGTTTTTCGAGGAGCTCGGCTCTCATTTTACCTGTTAATTGCAAATAAGCGTTGCTGGCAGTAAGTATGTACAGTTCCTTTGAAAGAATAAGATAAGGGTGAGGTAAGGTCTCAAAAACCCTTAACATTTCTGGTGGCAAGGCGGAACTGTGTTTAATGGGCATGGGTAATACAAAGTGAACAAAAGCAAGATTACTAAACCTAAGGTAATTATTAAAATATTATCTTATAAGAAAATGTTTTGATGCAAAATAAATTTAAATGCTACATCTGTATTAAGTAGCATATCCAGGTTTACAATCGGGGAACAAAAAATTGATCTGTAGGTTCAAAATCCCTAACTTTAATTATGATATATGATTACCTGGAAAGCGTTAAAAAACAGTTTGCCTATTATAAAATACTGGGCGAAAAAACATTCGCGCAATTAACTGATGAACAGTTGAACTGGCAATATAATGCGGAATCAAACAGCATTGCCATGATTGTTAATCATTTGTCGGGAAACATGCTTTCCAGGTGGACGGATATTTTTAATACAGACGGCGAAAAGGAATGGCGTAACCGCGAGGCTGAATTTATCACTACAAATCCGGGGCGTGATGAACTTTTAGAACGGTGGAACAGGGGCTGGGAATGCCTTTTGAGCACCCTTGAACAATTAACTGCCGATGATCTGGACAGGATCATTTACATTCGCAATATGGGGCATACGGTTGCCGAGGCCATTAACCGGCAACTCGCACATTATCCGTACCATGTGGGGCAAATTGTTTTTATTGGTAAGATGCTTTGTGATGAAAAATGGAGTTCATTGTCTATCCCTAAAGGAAAATCTGACGCCTACAACGCTGATAAATTTGCTAAAGAGAAACATAGGGAGCACTTTACTGATGAGTTCCGGGAGGATAAAAATTAAACTATTAATTGGGTTTACGAACAACAAATGTTTTGGCTATCTGGTCATGCCAGCATTGCTGCATGGGGCTCCATATACAAGCTAAAAAGCCAATACCACATAGCAAGCTTGATATTAATTTACTTAGATTACGTTGCAGTGCCTGGCTAAAAGTTAAGCGCTGCCCGTTAATATCAACAACCGCCATTTTGCAAATTACTTTACCTATGCTGCCCTGTAGTTTCGTGGATTCAAAAATTGAATGGTAAACCATAAAAATAGCGGCGAATAATAGATTGGTTAATAATTTGGTGGAGGATGTTTCTTCTGTGTTCATATTAATTGCATTTACACCTCCTCCCCAGACAAGTTTTATCAGGCCAAACATACCACCGACTATCGCAGCGGCTACTACTACCATTACATTATCAATTATATAAGCCAGCAACCTCCAGCCAAAATTAGCCACATTGTTTACCGTAGGTACATGCACGCCAATTGATTTAAAATATTCATCAAACTCCGGGAGCTCGGCAGCTTCCTGCCAATCGGTAGCCAAAGGTGATAGCACCAGTTCGGTGGCACTCACTTGCATATCCATTAATTCGGTATGGCTGTAGGGGCCGTGTTTTTCGTTGTCTCTTAAAATGTAGTATTCATTGATCATGATATGCAGGTTTGAGGTATTGAAAAATAAAGAAAATATCTGTTCAGCGCAACAAAAAAATGAATAAAAACAAGATTGCTAAGTTTAAAGTAATTGTTAACTATTACCTTGTAAGAAAATGGTTTGATTTACAATGGATGTTTATTTGGGTTAGCGCCGGAATAAGTGAGGCCGGTATAATGTGTAACAATGGCTGTATCGTTAAATCTAAAACATCATACAAGTTAATCAATGAAATATAACATCTTTTATGGCGTCATTTTATTTGTAGCCTTAATAGCTTTTGGTTATTCGACCAGTGCGCAACAGATAAGGCTTAAAGCGGGAGAGCAGAATATTGTTACCTCCGATGGTATTAAACTGGCGGTCAAGGTAGCGGGCAAAGGGCCGGTATGTATATACATCCATGGCGGTCCAGGGCAGGATTATTTGTCGTTCGAAGAAATGGGAGGCTCCAATCTTGAAAAAAGGCTCACCATGGTTTACCTCGACCAGCGGGGCTCAGGCCATTCTCAAAATGCGAAAGATTATAGTTTGAGCCGCTTGGTTGATGATATTGAAGAAACCAGGAAACAATTGGGAGCCGATAAAATTTACCTGCTAAGCCATTCATTTGGTGGGGTGTTGGCCGTTAACTATGCTCAAAAATATCAGGGGCATGTATCCGGATTAATATTGGCTAATTCTACACTCCACTTTTTTAATAACAGCTCATTAAGAGAACAGATCATGTATTCTTATCGCTTGCTGCATAAAGATACGACAATTACCAGTGATAATACACAGGAACTGTTGCAGCAAAATTCTCTTGTAAGAAAAAAGTTAAACAAAGTACACCTCGGGTATAAGTTATTGGCAGATAGCATAAATACTATCGAAAAAATGGATAGCATAGAATCGAGCTATAAACGTACTTCTGATTTTGGTTATGCCGTTATCGTCCATCTGATAGATACGACCAAACAAAACCGCTATCCGGAGTACTGGAAAGATTATGCCCCTATCAGCAGTCAGATCCGTGTGCCTGTGCTGGTTATTACCGGCACACGCGATTATGCCATCGGCACGGCACATTATAAAACTTTCAGGTTTCCTAATCAGCACGTAGCGAAGTTGGATGGATCACATATGCTTTACTATGAAAAGAATGCTGCTTTTACGGCGGCTGTATTTAGATTCATAGATAAACGGAACTGATAATTCGGGCGTGATGTACCGGTTTTTCCGGGAACAAAAAAGTCTTACAACAATTGTTATAAGACTTATGATAAAGGTTTAAGGTGGGAAAATCTTTAAAAATTATAACCCCGTTGTTTTACACGTTCATGAATCAGCGCGCCGGCATCGGCATCGAGTAAGATTTCGCAGTTGGGGTGCAGTTGTACCACCGAGGCAGGTATATCGGTAGTTACCGGACCTAAAATTGCCTGTTCAATGATTTCGGCTTTATGAGCGCCTTTGGCTATCAATATCAGTTTGCGGGTATGCATAATGTTTTTCACACCACGGGTTAGGCCGCCCAATATAATATGTTCGGGTACCTGCGTTTCACGCCGTACACGGGCTTCAAAGTCGGGATCCATAGGTGATACCCATGTCTCGCTTTCAAAAGGTGTACCGGGCTGGTTAATGCCGATATGGCCATTGCTGCCAATACCCAGCATTTGCAGATCGGCGCCACCGCGTTCGGCCAGGCGTTTTTCAAAAAGCAGGCTTTCGGCCTCAAAATCATCGCTCAGTGTAGGAGGCATAATGAAATTCTCGTCGGGTATACCCAAGGGACCTGCTATTTGGTTCAATATCATGGTATAGCAGCTGCCCGAGTATTCCCTTGGCAGGTTGGTGAGCTCATCCACATTAAAAAGCGTAATGCGAGATACATCAAAGGGATATTGCGTATAGATATCAGACACTATGCGGTGCATGTCGATAGTGGTTTGCCCGGTTGAAAGACCTATTACAGCCGTGGGTTTCTCCAGCATTTGACCAATAATGCGCCAGGCCGCGGTTTCGTTAAATTCTTTTTCGTTTTTGGTTATTGTGATTTTCATCTTATTATTTTGCCTTTACAGGTGTTTTAATTCTTCCTCAAAAAACGCGTCAATAGCTATAATAGCGCTCGTTTCATCCTCCCCGTCAATAATAATGGAGATGGTTTCGCCGCCTTTGATGCCCAGGGAAAGGATGTTCATGAGGCTGCTTAATTTTACCGTACGATCACCCTTTTTTATGCTGATGAGTGAGCTGTAGTTTTTAGTTAGTTTTACCAGGTTGGTTGCTGGCCGGGCATGTATGCCTTCGGCTGCGGTAATGATATAGTCTTTTGTTATCATAGAGTTATCTCCTGTAAATAAGCTGTGATGGCTGTTGAACTATCCATCTCCATTATATGGCTATGTATCTGTTTGGCTTTTGTCAGATCACTGTGGATAATGATGTTCTTGATTTCGGGAATAGCTGCCGCACTCATGGAAAATTCGGTAAGTCCCATGCCCAATAATAAAAGGGTTGCTTTAGGATCTGATGCCAGCTCGCCGCACATACCTACTTCCACATTATTTTTATGACCCTGATCGATCACATAAGCAATAAGCCGAAGCACCCCGGGATTGTAGGGATCATACAGCTCTTTGATCTGCTCGTTCATGCGGTCGACGGCCAGCGTGTACTGACAAAGGTCATTGGTGCCGATGCTAAAAAAGTCCACCTCTTTAGCGAGCAGATCGGCAGTGATTGCAGCTGATGGGATCTCGATCATAATACCTACGGGGATATTTTTATCGAAGGTGATACCCGCTTTAGATAACTCATCTTTGGCTTGTTGCAATATGACTTTGGCAGCCCTTACTTCCTGTATATTGGAGATCATCGGAAACATGATCTTTAACCGGCCAAACGTGCTGGCCCGTAATATGGCTTTTAACTGCACGATAAAAATATCCGGACGGTCCAGACAGATGCGAATGGCCCTGTAACCCAAGAAAGGGTTTTGTTCTGCCGGGAAATTAAAATAGGGGAGTTGTTTGTCGCCGCCAATATCCAACGTGCGTACAATAACAGGTTTGCCTTTGGCTTTTAGGGCAACAGCTTTATAAAATTCAAATTGCTCTTCTTCGTCGGGTAAAGCATCTCGACCCATAAAAAGCAGTTCGGTACGCAATAATCCGGAGCCTTCAGCGCCAAAACCGATGGCCTGTTCCATATCATTTGCATCGCCTATATTGGCAAATAGTTTAATATTGATACCATCGGTAGTTGTCGCAGGTGTATCTTTTAACGACCGGAGTAAATTGTTCTGTGCCTGCAAGTTGTCTTGTTTTATGCGGTATTGGTCAATTGTATTCTGATCAGGATTGATGATAATAGCCCCGCTTTGTCCGTCGAGGATTAAAAGATCTCCATCTTTGATCTCCGTTAAGGTTATACCGCATCCCACAATGGCCGGGATGCCGCGCGATGTGGCAATAATAGCTGCATGTGATGTACGACCACCTACTTGTGTGGCAAAGCCGGCAACATGCGTAGTATCCATGCTGATGGTATCCGAAGGCGTAAGGTCTTCGGCAATAATGATGGTATCCGCTTCGTAGGTTGTAGTAGTGTCTGGAATTGATGAGTTTAAGTTTCTGAGCAGGCGATCACCAATATCCTGAACATCGGCAGCACGCGCGCTCAGGTATTCATCCTCCATATTTGTGAAAAGTTGAACCGCGTCTGCGATCACCTCAATCACCGCGTCATTGGCATTCTTCTTTTCTTTGGATATTTTTTCGGTTACGTCCTCGCTGATCTGTGGATCTGTTAAAAGCTCAATATGCGTTTCCAGAATTTCCAGGCCTTCTTTTCCCTGAGATTGATCGTAACTGTTGATCATAGTTTCAACGTCTTGAACTGAAAGAGCTACAGCATTGTTGAACTTTTCTATCTCGATAGTAATATCAGCATCATTCGCTAATACAACACCCGACAAGGCCGCTTCCTGCTTTTTTAGTAAGCTGGCTTTGCCAATGGTAATTCCGGGAGATACGCCTATGCCATTGATCGTCATACAAACAAATGGATTATACTGCCTGCAAAACCTAATACCAGTAGGCCCAGTAGCAGCCAGGTAGTTTTAACCTGTTTTTTTACAAAATAATATACCAGGAAGGTAAGCCCTAACGGTATCATAGCTGGTACTATTTGATCCAGGATGCCCTGTACGCCAACGGCCGATGATGACGAACCAATATTCAGCGGTGTTTTGATATTCATGAGTGTGGCAGGCATAGCGCCTACTACCATGAGGCCCAGTATAGCTGCGCCGGAGGTAAGCTTATCCATTACGTTACCTTTGCTCAGGTTCTGCAAAAATTTGGTGCCTGCATTGTAGCCTATAAAAGTGAGGTTATAGCGCAGCAGCAGATGTGGTACATTGAATATGATCAAGAAAAGCAGAGGGCCTAATATATTCCCCTTGATAGCCAACGAGGTACCCACGCCCGCGGCGATCACCTTAAAAGTTCCCCAAAATAAGGAGTCGAACACACCGGCCAGTGGTCCCATGAGTCCCAATTTTACTGAGCTGATAGATTCTTCATCAAAATCTTTATCTAGTGCGTTTTGCTCTTCCATGGCGGCCGTAATGCCGATGATGAGCGTAGAGCCATAAGGACTGGTATTGAACAACCGCAAATGCCTTTTAAGCGCGGCGGTCATACTTTCTTTAGTATGATATAATTTTTTCAATACCGGGATAATCGCAAAGGCAAAGCCGGTATTTTGCCAGGTTTCAAAATTGAAGTTAGCCTCCAGGGCAAGTGATCTTAAAAACAGTTTTCTTAAAGTGCCCTTGCTTAGTTGATGCTGTGGTTCTGTGGGTATTGTTTCTGCAGGTGTATCGTCAAAATCAAAATCATCATCAGTAGAGGCAGCAGCGGGTTTGGGTGCATCCTGTGTTACGATCAATGCGATGATCACCCCTAAGCCTCCAATAGCGATAATGGGCAATTTTAAATAAGCAGCCAGCATAAACCCAAGGAAAAAGTAAGGGGCAACTCTTTTGTTGAACATCAGGTTCATGAGCAGGGCAAAACCCAGCGCGGGCAGCATATTCCCGGCTACCTGCAGGCCCGATTGTACCCAGGCCGGGATCAGATCAAGGAATGATTTGATGGCTGTTGAACCCAATTCCAAAGCCACAAAAATAATGATGCCCATGAGTAAGGGTTTTAATAGCCCCGATAGGATATGCAGTCGCTGGATTCCTTTATAATCGCCGGCCTCGGCATATTGATTGAATTTTTTATTGAATACCGCCCGGAAAACGAACAAGCCACTGATCACCATTTCTGAGAGGATAGAGATAGGCACCGCCAATGCCAGCGCAATAGCAGGCCCTTTGTGCGACATGATGGCGAAAGCTGTTCCCAACACACCTCCGGTAATAATATCTGGTGGAATAGCCGCGCCGACTTTAATATTTCCCATAAAGATCAACTCCAGGGTAGCACCTATCATAACACCCTGCGTAACATCGCCCAGCACTAAACCCACCAATGGCCCCAGGATCAGCGGGCGACTTAACAGCGTAGTGCCCAAAAAATCCTCAAAGTGCCCAAAAACGGCTATAAGTGTGAGTAACAGATAGGTGGCCAGCATCTTAAATCAGGGTTTCTATCGGGGTTTTGTTATCAGTTGGTACCTGCCTTGCTTCCAATTCGATGCCTTTGGCTAACAGATCGCGGATAATGGCTACATCATCATCAGTAACCGCCAATGCCTTGGCTATGGAACGCGCGCCTTCTTTGGTGCGGATGCCACCAAAGTTGATGCTCCTGATCTCACTTACACCGGCGACCAATGTAGCGGCATCTTTTACAGAATTCACCAGTACCAGTATTTTCATGTTCTGCCCGCGTGGGTCGTTCAAAAATGTGATGGCGTCGGTTAGTGTTTTGATCAGTAATTTGGCCGAGGCTGGTTTAGCCAGGCCCAGGGTCATTTTTAAAAATTCGTCGGTGGCGGCCTTATCGTTGGCTACCAGCAGGCAATCGGCGCCCAGGGCGGGTGTCCAGGTCATGGCCACCTGTCCGTGTACCAGTCTGTCGTCTATGCGGGTTAGCTTAATCATTTTGTTGTGTTATCAGTTTGTTTACATAAATCATTTGCTCTTTACCATCGATAATGGCTGTTTCTATTATCTCGGTAACCGGTGTGCCAGCATCGCCCATAATAACTTCAATTAGCAAGGGCAGGTTAAAGCCGGATACGATATGCACATTGTTTTTCAATGCTTCGCGTATCATGATGTTGTTTACGCTGCCACCCAAAAGATCGGTAAATATTACCAGTTCATCATCAGCTGTAATATGCGTTAACACAGTAGCCAGTTCATCTTCTACGCTGATATGATCATCCAGGTAAGCCTGGATCAGGAATACGTTATCGGTTTCGCCAATGATCATATCCAATGACGATTTTATTCCTTTGGCAAAAGCCCCGTGCGTAGCAATTAAGAATTTTCTCATTTGTATCTATATTCAAATCTCATTGATCTTTTGCGATTTGTAGGGCCAGTAAATCAAAAATTTTAAAAGAAATAAGCCATGCGACAGTATGCTTATCCAGGTTATAACACTTTGCAAGTATGCTATAAAGTTAAACCATTTTATAGTTTTGATGCACTACATTACCACTACTGCGATCTGAAAATGATGATATTAACAGGGTTTAAAGGAAGAAAAACGCATAGTGCCGGTACTACAGAAAAAATGCAGAGCAACAGAGACAGAGAGTGAGCCAGATTCGTCTTCCGATCTTTTGTAACTAATTTGATATAATATCTTGTTGGCAATATTGGTAGTGGTGATGTAGTGTTGGTAAAATAGCAGTTGGGGAAACTAATATCGAGCTTTGTTCTGGCTGATCAATGCTGCTTTATACCCTGTTACATTCAATTACCAATTGTGATACCTTATCTAAAATTAACACCAACCGTGAAGAAGTTCTTTTTATTGACGCTTTTTATACCATTAATTTATCATTGCGGCTTTGCCCAGGCCCCGGATGCTCCGTTTGGGGCTGCCAGGTCATTTTATCAGCAACGTTTGGATGATAAAGAAGCTGTTTATTTTACGCCTGATAAATACCCGGTTAAGGCCGATGGTAAAACTGATGTCTCCGATGCGCTGCAGCAGGCTATTAAAGACCTGAAGGATAAAAATAATTTCGGCGTGCTGTTTATCCCCGAAGGGAAATACCTCATCAGTAAAACCATATTTGTACCCCGGGCGGTACGACTGATCGGCTATGGCAAAACCCGCCCGGTAATTATCCTGGCCAAAAACTCACCGGGATTTCAGGTGGCAGATACTACGGATAAAGGCAAGGCCAAATATATGTTTTGGTTTGTAAATAATATATCCAAACCCGGTGAAGAGATATCAGACGCTGGAGCCTCTACCTTTTATAGCGCCCTATCCAACATCAACCTTAAAATTGAAGATGGCAACCCGGTAGCTGTGGCTTTGCGCACGCATTATGCGCAGCACAGTTTTATAGCTCATGCCGATATTGACGCAGGTAAAGGTAAGGCTGGGATGTTTGATGTAGGCAATGAAATGGAAGATGTACGCTTTTTTAACGGCGATTACGGTATCCTGACCACCAAACCGTCACCAGGCTGGCAGTTTATGATGGTGGATACCTATTTTGAAGGGCAGCGTAAGGCTGCCATCAGCACACAGGAAGCCGGATTAACCATTGTACGAATGCAGGTAAAGAATGTGCCTACGGTGATCGAGATCCATCCTAATTATCATGAAAAGTTGTTTGTGGAAGATAGCCGGTTTGATCATGTGAGCGGTCCGGCTGTGGTGATTAGTAACGAGGATAATGCTTTTAACCAGATCAGTCTGCGTAATGTGGACTGCCGCGATGTAAAGACACTGGCCAGCTATCGCCGCAGCAAAACAACAACCGCTGGCCAGGGCGCTATCTACAAAGTGAAAAATTTTATATACGGTTTGCAGATGGATAACCTGACCGCCGACCCGGTGTATAAAACCATAAAAGAGATACAACCACTGCAATCTTTCCCACCGCCGGCCAAAAAGGATATCCCTGATTTCCCAGCGATAAGTACCTGGGCCAATCTGCAAACGCTGGGTGCCAAAGGTGACGGCGAAACGGACGATACCAAAACCATACAAGATGCCATTGACAAATATCCAGCTATTTATGTGCCATCAGGAAGATATCGCATCACCGAAACTTTAAAGCTAAAACCGAATACGGTGCTGATAGGGTTGAATCCCATCGCTACACAGATTATATTGAAAGATAATACACAAGCTTTCGGCGGTTTCGGCGGACCTGTGCCGATGATCGAAACCGGTAAAGGCAGCAACAATATTCTCACCGGGATCGGTTTATCATCGGGGCGAATCAATCCGCGGACAGTGGCCTGTAAATGGATGGCCGGCGAAAACTCCTACCTGAACGACGTGAAATTTTTAGGAGGTCATGGGGGGATGAATAAACCTGGTGAACAGGCTGGCCCTGGTTTATATCGCGGTAACGACAGCGATATGTGGGACAGCCAATACTGGAGCCTTTGGATAACCGACGGGGGCGGCGGCACATTTAAAAATATCTGGAGTGCCAATACCTACGCTACGGCCGGGGCTTATGTTTCCAATACCAGCACACCAGGACGTATTTATGCGCTATCGGTAGAGCACCATGTACGCAACGAAGTCCGTTTTAACAAAGTAAGCAACTGGAAGGTATACGCCCTGCAGCTGGAAGAAGAAAGCCGCGAAAGCACCGAATGCCAGCCGTTGGAACTGGAAAATTGTACCGACATAACCTTCGCGAATTTGTATATGTTCCGGGTTATCCGGGTGATCAAACCTTATCCATATTCTATCCGCAGCTGGAATAATAAAAATGTGGAATTGTTGAATGTGCATAACTACAGCCAGATCAAATACACCACTACCGATCCGCTGTATGATGTCGGTACCAATACTACGGTGCGTCCATGGGAATTTACACGCCTGGTCATCAATAGTACCACAACAACCAACGAACAACCCGTTCAGGGCAATGTGCAAAAACTGGCGTCGGGTTTTGAGTTTGCCAATAGTCTTTGTGCCGACAGCAAGGGCAACGTTTACTTTAGTGAAGCCAGGATGAGGCGTATTTATAAATGGGATGCGAATACCAAAACTATCAGTTTACTTGCCGATTATCCCTGGGAACCACTTTCGCTGGCCTGCGATAAAAATGATAACCTGCTGGTGGTATTTAAGTATACCCCTAAGCCCGGTTACCTGATTGATGGCAAGCCCGAAGAATTTAAAAATCCGGCTGATGCATCAGGTACATCTTTTAGCGGCTGGGGTAACTCAGGCTTTGGCAGTTTGGTTTATTCAGTAAATACAGGTAATCCGGATGAGAGTATTCAATTGTTGCAGAAAGAGGCCATGCCAACCGGCAAAATTATATACCAGGCGCTTTACCCGGCGCATCGCTGGCGTGATTATCATGATTTTAATACGGTATCTGTTAATAAAGCAGCCGAATGCTGGGTAGCGCCGGATGGAGTTACCATTATCCCTGTGGTATATGATTTGGCCCGCTCCAGTGCCCTGGTTGCCGCCTATCCCGGTAAACCGGTTTATACTACGGATGAATATGATAAACGTACAGTACAGCTCAATGTAAGTAATGAAGGCTACCTGAGCGAACTGAAATATTTTGCCGAACGGGGTGAATTTGATTCGGCAGTTGACGCAAAGGGGCATGTATATATTGCCGATGGACAGGTGTATATTTATGACAGCACCGGCAAACAGATAGGTGTGATCAAAGTGCCTGAACGCCCTACATCGCTTGTTTTTACTAAGAATGGAAAAACTTTGTACGTTACCGGGCATAATGCGCTGTATTCCATTGCCATAAATTGATAAATTTATATAACCCTAATACCCCAATCTATGAATAAAACAACATACCGTTTCCTGATCTCTCTACTGGTTCTGTTCCCAATCATAACCTTTGCGCAGCGAGTTAAAGTGGTAACCAACCAGGTAGGTTATGAAGATACCAAAGCTAAAAAGGCTGTTGTGGTGACAGACAAAGCCTATGCCATCACCACATTTCAATTGGTGGACGCGGACGGCAAAGTTGTATTTTCTGGCAAGCCAGTATACAACGGTAACGTAAAGGGATGGAAAAACAGGGAGTTCTACACGCTTGATTTTAGTGGTTTTGCTACTGCGGGCACCTATCAGGTGCAGATCAGTTTATCCGGTAAAAAGATAAGTTCCTACCCGTTTAAAATTGGGAAGAACGTGTTGGAGCAGGCTACACTATCTGATGTAGTATATTACTTTAAAGGACAGCGTGCTGCTGGCGAAATAGATAAGGCCGATCATCATTTGCTGCTGGCTGGCAGAACTAAGGATACCATTGATGCCCATGGTGGCTGGTATGATGCCACGGGCGATTACGGCAAACATTTTTCGCATCTGTCATTCTCCAATTATTTCAATCCGCAACAGATACCATTGGTGGTATGGAGTCTGCTGAAAACCAAAGAGATCCTCGATAAAAAAACAACGACTGATTTCAGGCAGATCAACCGCCGTATTTTGGATGAAGCGACTTATGGCGCCGATTACCTGGTACGGATGCAAGTCAAAACGGTTCTTTTTATCGGTCGGTATCGGCTCCCGGTCCGGGCAAGCTGGCCAAGGACAGGGTGATCCGGGCCGAAGATGCTTCTTATCGCATCAAACAAACCAAAGATCAGCCATTTAGTAACAGTGCCGAAAATAAGGACTGGCACCGATACCAAACCAGCTACCGATCGGGTGGGGGTATGGCCATTGCCGCTTTGGCCATGGCATCAACCATCAAAGTAAACGGCGATTTTACCAGCGAACAATACTTACAGGCTGCCGAAAACGCCTTCCAATTCCTGGAAACCAATAACAAACTCATGACTTTTGACGGCCGCGAGAATATCCTCGATGATTATTGCGCCTTAAGCGCTGCCACTGAATTGTATAAGGCCACCAAAAAGCCGGAATATTTAACGGTTGCAACCAAAAGGGCAAACAACCTCATCAACCGGTTATCTGCCTGGAAAAACTATCAAAATTACTGGAAGGCCGATAGTACCGACAGGCCATTCTTCCATCCTTCAGATGCGGGCTTACCGGTTACCAGCTTGATCTATTATTATCCATATGCTGATCAGGCTATGCAGGCGTCCATCAAAAAAGCCGTCAAAGCATCATTTGATTTTGAGCTGAAGCTTACCCATGAGGTGAATAACCCGTTTGGCTATAGCCGCCAATTGGTGCAGGATACCCTGGGTAATAGGCGCACCTCGTTCTTCTTTCCGCAGGGTAGCGATGCTTCTCCATGGTGGCAGGGTGAAAATGCGCGCTTATCTTCTATGGCCACCGCCGCGCGTCTGGCTGCCGGTTTGTTTGCTGATGATAAGGCTTACCATGATCAGCTGGAAACTTTCGCTGTTGATCAGTTGAATTGGATACTGGGTTTGAATCCCTTTGATGCCAGTATGCTGCAGGGCACAGGGCATAATAACCCGGCCTATGGTTTCTTTGGTACGTTTGAGTATACCAATGCGCCCGGCGGTATTGTCAATGGCGTAACCGGCGGATTGACTGATGAAAATGATATCGATTTTAATTTATCCTATGCCCAGATCCATAAGGATTACGACTGGCGCTGGGCCGAACAATGGTTGCCGCACACCGCCTGGTACTTGTTGGCTGTGGCCGTACACGAATAATTAGCTAAGAAGAATATGAAAAAGTTTTGTTTGATAACCATTATTGCTTTACTGACCCTGTCACGGTTTAGCTTTGCACAGGTAACGCATACCACTTTAGCTACGGGTGCATCTGCTCCGGATTTTAGTCTGCCTGGTATTGATGGGAAAACGTATACGTTACAATCATTCAAAGATGCCAAAGTGTTGGCTGTGGTGTTTATCTGTAACCACTGCCCAACATCGCAAGCCTATGAGGATAGATTGGTGAAACTCACCAGCGACTATGCCTCAAAAGGTGTAAAAGTGGTGGCTATCAATCCCAACAACCCGGCCTCGCTGCGTTTGGACGAATTGGGTTACAGCGACCTTGGCGATTCGTTTGAGGACATGAAAGTACGCGCTAAAGACCGTCATTTTAACTTTCCTTATTTATATGACGGCGAAACAGAGGTCGCCAGTAATAAATATGGTCCGGTAGCTACGCCGCATATCTTTATTTTTGATAAGGATCGTAAACTCCGTTATAATGGCCGTATTGACGATATGGAGAATCCGGCCAAAACGCCACGATCACTGGATGCCCGCAACGCTATCGATGCCGTACTGGAGGGTAAGGAAGTAGCGGTTCCGGTAACCAAAACCTTTGGCTGCTCAATCAAATGGGCCGAAAAGCAGGACTGGATCCAGAAGGCGGCCGTAACCTGGGCCAATGAACCCGTAAAACTGGACACGATTGATGCCGCGGGTATAGCCAATTTGGTAAAAAATAAAAGCGATAAATTAAGATTGATCAACTTGTGGGCTACCTGGTGCGGCCCCTGTGTGGCCGAATTTCCGGAGCTGGTGACCATCATGCATCTCTACCGTGATCGTGGACTGGAATTTGTTACCATCAGTGCCGATGATCCATCGCGCAAGGATAAGGCCTTGAGCTTTTTGAAAGGCAAACAGGCATCCGGCCCCAACTATATTTATACCGGCGATGATAAATACAAGATGATAGAGGCTGTTGATCCTAAATGGGATGGCGCCTTGCCATACACCATGCTGGTTGACCCGGATGGCAAGGTAGTTTACGGCAAGCAAGGTATCATCAATCCCGAGGAGCTCAAAAAGATCATCTGGGATGACCCAACGATGGGGAGGATATATAAGTAGCACCCCACCCAACCCTCCCCAAAGGGGAAGGCTTTTAAAAAGCACGCGTCATTGCGAGCGACAGCGTGGCAATCCTTAAAATACTGAGCGGCTCTGCACATCGGGGATTGTCACGTCGTTCCTCCTCGCAATGACGCCGTGACTATACTGTTGATCAGAATCTACTTCGTTATATCAATCAAAAAGTCATACAAATTAACTTCCGTTGCTAAACCCAGCTTTTTGCGTACGCGATAACGGCTGATCTCGACACCTTTGAGCGAGATATTCATCAATTGGGCAATTTCCTTAGAGGTAAGGTTAAGCCGCAGATAGGCGCACAGTTTCAGATCGGTTGGACTAAGCCCCGGGAAACGGGTTTTCATAATGGAAAGGAAATTGTTATGTACCTGATCAAAATAAATGGCAAAGTGGTTCCAGTCGTCGTCCTTTTTTTCGGTATCGCTTACCAGTTTAAAAACATTCCGGAATTCGTGGGTCAAATCGGGCATGTTCACTTTTTTGATGGCAGCTACCAGTTCTTCCCGAATGTTGAGCAGGATACGGCCGCGCTCCACCAGGTGCATGGTAATGGTGGCCAGTTCCTTATTCTTATAATTTAGTTCCGATTCCAGGTTGTTGTTTTTCAGGGCGATGATCTCTTTCTCATTCCTGTCGAGCTCCAGGCTGTGCAGATAGCTGAGGCGGCGTTGTTCTTCTTCGTGTTTCTGCCGGTGCAGGTCGAAGCGTTTCCGTTGCTCTTTAATAGTAAGGTAGATGGCGAAAATTACCAGTAAAAGATAAAAAAGATAGGCCCAGATAGTTTGATACCAGGCAGGATCTACCACAAAGGTATAACTCACCGGCGCCGAGGCATTCCCCAGGTTATTGCGTACCCTTACCGAAAAAGTGTACTGGCCGTAAGGTAAATTGGTATAATCCTTCTCGGTTTTTACCGACCATTTTGACCATTCGTTATCAAAGCCTTCCAGCTTATAGGAAAACTCTTCGTTGCTCTTTTGAGCAAATAAGGTTGAAGAGTATTCAAAATGAAAAGAGTTCCAATGGTTGGATAAGGTAACGATCTGCTTTTTGCCCTGAACGGTCGCCACATCGTTATCTTTCATAAAGTAACCGCCAAATATCAGGCTGTCCTTTTCGGCAATGGCCTTTACCGTGGTCAGCAACACATTCAACTTTGTTTCCGATTGTACGTATTGCCGGTAATTTAAATGAAACACGCCGTTGTTGGAGCCCACGAAGATGTTTTCCTTATTGTATGGATAAATATATCCGGCCCCTTTCACGGTTTGGCCGGCAAGCTCCGGGAAATAGATCACCGTATAAGGTTTACCAGCCGATGGCTTGCTAAAATCTACCACACCAACCCGCTGATCGCTGATAAACCAGACATTACCTGTAGAATCAGCGGTCAAATGTTCTATATAGCTATTGTCAAAAATAGGTTTGTAAAATGCCGATGGCTCAAATCTGTTTTGACTGACATTATATTCATAAACGCCTTTTTCGGTGGCTACCAGTATTTTACCCCTGATAAAATAAACATGGTTGTTTAATACCGATGGCAGTCCGTTACGATCGGTGTATTGTGTGTAGCGGATGATCTTTCTTCTATCGGCAGATAACTGGATCTTATAAATCCCACGGTAAGCGTGCGATGCCCAAATTACATGATCGTCATTGTCTTTTGCCAGGGTGGGTAACGATTCATACAGGGCATCCATTTTAACATCGGCCTTAAAATCATTCCCATTATTTTTGATCAGTTGTAAACCGGTATAAGTACCTGCAATAATATCAGGCGAAGAGGGGATAGGTACAAAGCGCCAGGCACCTTCCCGGTTGGTGATCTGTTTTACACGGTTGTTATCAACCATCAGGGCGCCATCCTCATGCCCAACCAGCAGGTTGTGGTTTATTTCACGCAGGCTCCAAACCTGGCCCTTGGTGTTTTCTACTTCGGTAAATGTGCCTTTATTGTTGCTTATATCTTTTTGCCGTGCATCAAGCGGAACATTGTATAATCCGTTTGAAGTGCCGATGAAAAGTTTTTGATTAAACACGCTTACCGCATTGCTTTTTAACTGGTTATCCTTATTGGCATAAATACGCTTAACCGAGGTGTTATAATTGATAAAATCAATGCCGCTTTCCAGACCGAGCCAGAGGTTCTTGTCGCGGTCGAGCAAGAGGCCAAGCACGTTATTATTTTGCAGCCCTTCGTTGTTGGAGAACCGTTCTACCACGTTGCCCTTGCCGTCAATAATGATCAGGCCGCGGGCTTTGGTGCCGATGGCATAACGATCGTCGCCTATTTTTTTGGCGCAGTTCACCAGGTCGTTCTGTAAAATGGGGTCAATGGCGGTAGGTTTTTTAATCAATGTCGATCCTGTGAATAAAAACAGACCTTGTTTTAAGGTGGTGAGCAGCACCGTATCACGGTTGTAATCCATCACCCCGGTAATATGCAAACTGGCAGTTGGCAATGGGGTATGACAGAGTTGCCATTGATGATCTTTAAAGAATACAAGTCCTTCGTCCTTATCCTCGGCAAATAATTGCGAACCGGCTTTTGCCAGTAACCGCCAGCCACCCGGCGCGTCGAATGTTTTGATCTCGTTATTATTGTATTCAAAAACACACTCAATGGTACGAAAGAAAACTTCATTTTTGAAGAGTACAATGCTCCATATATCGGCAAATTGCCTGGCCTTTTGCGGCATCAGGTGTTTAATGGAATGGTATTTTAAGATACCGTTAGCATCTGGGAAAAAATAACCTATTTCGTCCTGTCCGCCTACAAATATCTTTCCATCCGGGTCAATAGCCAGGGCTTTGATAGTGCCCTTATTGGGTAGGGGATATATTTTCCAGTAACTGCCATCAAAAGTTAAAAGTCCGTCGTTATTGGCAAAATACAGTATGCCATTGCGGTCCTGTTTTACATCCCAGACTTCGGTACTGGCATTATAATCGGTATGTGTATAATTTTTGATAGCAGGCACACCAATGGTGGTTTGTGCTCCGGCCGTAGAAACCAAAACGCGGCAAATAACAATCAATAGAATGATTTTCTTCATCAACAAAGCTTTCCCCTGGGGGTATTTTAAAATGTTTTATAAAACCGGCGGTATCAGGCGGGCACGGTAACTGGATTTAAAAAGGTAATTTAAAAAACATTTAAATATAAAGCATAAAAGTTTTGCTTGTAGTGGAGCTAAAGATCGATTTTCAACAGTATTGAAGTTTTTTGAAGGCTTTTGTAGTGTTAATGTAGAGGCGATGGGCATTGGTATTACAGGCACTTGTGCTGACATTTGAAAGCGCTCAAAACACCTTTCACATTCTATAAAATTACAGATCATGTATTTTCAATTACTCAAGCAGCTCATTACCGGCATTATCATTTACCTGTTTTTTGCCTTTACCGGAGCTTACGCCCAAACCACAAAATTTCGGGCGCTGGCGGTATTGTCGCGTTCGGATGATCATGAAAAAATGATGATGGCCGCTAAACCTTTCCTGGAAAAACTGGCGAAGGAAAGCCACTTCACTATAAATATTACCGATGATACCAGTAAGATCAATGATGCAAATCTGAAAAACTATGCGGTGTTCGTCATGGTGCAATTGGCTCCTTTTGATATGTCGTACCAACAGCAGGACGCCCTGCAGCGCTTTGTAGAACAAGGTAAAGGCTGGGTTGGTATTCATGCTGCCGGTTTAACCGGGAAAGATTTCCTGGCGCCTAATACCCGCTATTGGCAATGGTTTGAGAGCATGATGGGTAATGTGGTTTATTCACCACACCCGGCCTTTCAGAAAGGGACAGTAATTATCGAAGATCGCAGGCATCCGGTTACCAGGAATCTGCCTGCCAAAATGGAAATTGAGGACGAATGGTACGAGTACAATAGAAGCCCACGCGGCGAGGTGCATGTGCTGGCTACTGCCGATGAATCTTCCTACAAACAAGTGAAACCGATGGGCGACCATCCCATCATCTGGACAAACGAGCATTTTCGGCGGGTGGTATACATAGGCATAGGGCATTCACCGGTATTGCTGCAAAATCCAAATTATGGGGTATTGGTGAGGGATGCGATTTTGTGGGCAGCGAAGAGTAATTAGTGAATTGTTGATTTAGTGAATTAGTGATTTTTCTTCCCCCATCATCAGATAAGCTTCGGGCGAAAGCGGGCAGAACAATGGTGGCTTGTGCGGCTGTGGGGCTTAGCAAGTTTTTGCTGAAGCCAGGGAGATGAGGGAACGAAGTGGGGCAAAATAATTGCAGCCCTGGTTCTGTCTGATTTGCGGGGCAAAGGCCACGAGCGCAAAGAAGCATTTCTGCTGAAGCCTTTTTGGTTACTTTTGTGGCGACAAAAGTAACTGGCCCTCCCGCGGCCAAGAGCGGGTATACGCCATACTTGTTGAAGAATAGATCCTTCGCTCTGTTTAGGATGACAAAAATAGTTGTATAAGGTCCTCTCTTCTTTTCCCGTCAGCAGAACAGCTCCGGAATCAATAATTCACTAATTAACCTTCACTGCCCAGAATATCGTGTTTCTCACGAGGGTAGTAAAGGTGCTGTCCTGAAAAAGCTCGGGGAAGTGCCCCATGGCTATGTATATGTTTTTGGCTTTGATGTGCTCGTTGGTCCAAATCACCGGGTGATCGCCCATTTTGATGGGCTTGTCGGGCACATAGGTTTTTTCGTCAATGCTGGCCAGTACATGCACATTGGGACGCGGACTTTTATTGTACGTATACCATTCATCTTTGGTAGTGAACGATGCCGGTAGGCCAGCCATAATAGGGTGGTTTTTGTCCTCAACAGTAAGCAGCGCAGTGGTGCCGCCGTGTATGGTGTCTTTAAATTCAATGCCACCCATAAACTGGCAATACCATTGCCACATAGGGTAACCATCAAACACACCCAGCAGTGTGGGGTGATGAAAACCCATCCAGCCGCCTTTACCCTGTTCCAGGTACTCGGTAAAAGCTGCCTGGGCTTCCGGTCCCCAGGGGTAAGGCGGGTAATCTAGCTGGATAAACAATTGATATTGCTTTAAAAAATCTTTGGTTATGGGCTTGGTATCGGTAATATAATCAATGGTGAAATTACTGTCGATAGCCAGCTTATCCAACCATATTTTGGCGGCTGCATCAAACAGGGCATGTCCGCCGCCAACTTCGGCAATGGCAATAGCCCGGAAACGCGGGTGTTTATTTTGTGCAACACTAATGAGCGAATTGCCAACAACGAACAGTAAAATGATAGATGTAATTTTAAATGTTTTCATAGCAAGACCTTAGGTTTAGGTCGGGCAATTATAGGAGAAACTTTTTGTCCAAAAACGGCAATCAGTGTATCGTAGTGGTAAAGTAGGGCAGCTATAACGGCTTTTTACAAGGGCAAATTAAGATATTTGATTGCTGTAGGCCCGCTGACGTAGAGGCCTTCATTTGATTACCTATAACCTATATGAAAAGAAATCCGATTATTATCCTCTGCTTCATGTTATGCTGTTTAGTATTGCCGGCAGTTGCATTTGCCCAGGCAGATACCGCGAAGATTGATATCCCCATGAAAAATGGGAAAGTGAATTATGAAAGCACTTCAAAAAACATAGCCGGTAAAGCCGAATTGCTGAAGCGGGCAAGTAAATGGTTCAATACCGTATTTCCGGATCAATCGGAGAGTAAAGCTGTTATCGATCAACAAGCCGGAACCATTAATGGCTTTGGATTGTTTAAAGTAGTCACCAGCGATTCGGGAAATTATTATTGGTTAAAATTCAATGTGGCTATCGCGATAAGTGATACGGGGTATACCTATCGCGCTTATAATTATTACGAAAAGCCTATAGAAAAGGGTATCACAAATGAATACTCCAAAATTGAATACCGCTGGTGGGATTACCGCCAGGGCCACCCTTGGTCGGCAGAGGATAAAAAGTTGTTTACCGGGTTAAATAACAATTCGCGTACGCTGCTTACCTCGTTTAAAACCATTATGGATAAATAAAACCTTACATACATTATACAAAAACACATGAAAAAATTATTGCTATTTATTTGCCTCGGCTTATTCATTTGCCTTAACCTTAGCGCACAAACCAAACACTTTAAAGTATTGGCTTTGTACGAGAACGGCGGGCATCATATTGATTTTTCGAAACGCGCCAAAGTATGGCTGGATAAGCTGGCCACCGAAAAAGGTTTTACTATTGACTATATTCAAAATACCGATAAAATAGATGATGCCTTTTTAAGCCAGTATCAATTGTTTCTGCAGCTGGATTATGCACCTTATGCCTGGACAGATAAAGCTGTAGCCGCTTTTCAGAAATATATTGATGAAGGAAAGGGTGGTTGGGTAGGTTTTCATCATGCTACGCTTTTAGGCGAGTTCGATGGCTATCATGAATGGCAATGGTTCTCGAACTTTATGGGCGGTATCAGCTTTAAAAATTACATCGCCACATTTGCCAAAGGAAAGGTGAATGTAGAAGACAAAAAGCACCCGGTGATGAAAGCTGTGCCCCCCTCATTCCTGATACAACAGGAGGAATGGTATACCTACGATAAAAGCCCCCGATCCAATGTACACGTGCTGGCCAGTGTTGATGAATCGACGTATGATCCACAAGGCGATATCAAAATGGGCGACCATCCGGTGGTTTGGACAAACGAGCAGAAAAAGGCCCGTAACGTTTATATTTTCATGGGGCATTCACCAAACCTGTTGGATAACCCGGCCTGGGTGAAATTGGTCACTAATGCTATTTTTTGGGCTGCAGGTAAATAATGTTGATAGTAAATAATCAGATGATGTTAAAAAAAATATTTTGCCTGCTGATAGCTATTGCTTGCTGTACGGCAGCGTTTGCGCAGGGCGCTAAATTTAAAATGCTGGCTCTTTACACCACCACGGTCGAATCGGATCATGTTGACTTTGCCAACGATGCCATTAAGTATTTTACCGATCTGGCGGCTAAAGATGACTTTACTTTTGAGGCTACCACCAACTGGAAAAATCTGAATGATGAAAACCTGAAGAATTACCAGCTCATCATCTGGCTGAATGATTTTCCGCAGAACGAAGAACAGCGCGCCGCTTTTGTAAAATACATGGATAATGGTGGCGCCTGGATCGGCTTCCACGTAGCGGGCTACAACGATAAGTATACCAAATGGCCCTGGTTTGTAAGCTTTTTAGGCAGCTCGGTTTTTTATAATAACAGCTGGCCTCCACTACCGGCAAAGTTGGTGGTTGATGATGTTAAACACCCGGTAACTCAGGGTATCCCAGCTCATTTTGTATCACCTATAAATGAATGGTACGGCTGGAAACCAAGTCCGCGGTTAAATAAGGATATTAAAGTTTTGGTAACGCTTGATCCGGGCAATTACCCTCTGGGTAAAAAAGATATTATCCGCGATGGAGACATCCCAGTAGTGTGGACTAACACCAAATACAAAATGCTGTACATTAACATGGGCCACGGCGACCAGATATTTACCTCTGGTATCCAAAACAAACTGTTTGAAAATAGCATATTATGGCTAGGGGTCGGAAAGTAATTTAGTCAAAATCAGATGTTTACTGCCACTTAATCGTTTCTTCATAAAAGTTTTTTGTTATTGTTTTATCATTGGACAATTAGTTAAAAAAATACCCCAAGTTCAATGAAAACAATTTTAAAAAAAAATTAAAAGAAAAAACTTTATCCTCTTTTGTTTTGCAGTCACATTACTAACTGCCTGTACTAAAACCTATGTCGGTCCGGATAATAATCAGCAGCCTGGTTTGGATAATTCACCCCCACCAACACAAAATACAGTTAATAACCCTGTGACTTTAAACTTGCTGTTCGGATATAAAATCAATAACCTATATCCCACACGACTGGCATTACCCATAAGTAAAATAGGTAATCAGTCTGTTAATATTAAAACTGTATTTGATACCGGCAGCGAGGGGCTTATTCTTACCGCTCAAAGCTTTATTCCTTCAAATTTAATTACTTCGGATGGCATAAGCATGAATGGAAAGGATCAGATAGATATTAACGGTATTACAATTACCTCGCACAGAGATTCTGCTACCTATGGTGATACTCCCAGTGCTGAGCGAGTGTATTATGGTCAAATTGCCTACGGCAGCATTGTTATTGGCGACGCCAGCGCCAATTTAACCACCAGGCCAATGCCATTTTTATTAATTTATAAGGGCATTGTTAAAGCAACGGGTAAAGCCACCACGGTAGACCCTAATCTTGATGGAATATGTGGTGTAGAAGCTCAAAGTTTATCCACTCAGGATATCGTTACCTCACGAAGAGATATGCGTAGTCCATTTGCCTACATTAACTTTGGTAACGGAGTTTCGCCGGGTTTTAAATTACGATCATACAGCAATTTTTATGATAGTACAGTTCCAGGGCAGGCAACAGCCGGTAACTTACAGCTAAACAGTGCGGCCCTATTACAGGTAGGAGTAACCAACAATATGGAGCAAGACTTTATTATACAACAAAAACACATAGCAACCAGCGGCCTGGTCTTTTCACCTTTTGTTAATGGTAAATTTACAATTGATGATCAAACGTTTAATGGTGAGATGTTATTTGATAGCGGTACCCCGCAAGGTGTTATAATTTCTTTTCCCGAGAACCTGGGCAATCAGACACAATTGTTAGATGATCAAACCAATGTTAGTTTTATCTCTAATGAGGGATATAACTATTCCTATATAGCAGATAGAGGGGCGCAGAGTACAAAGATGATCCCGGCAGCTAAAATTGAAAGATCAATAATAGGATTACCATTTTTTGCCTACAATTCATTCTTAATTGATTATGCTAATCATTTTATTGGCTTAAGAGCCCGGTAATAAAAAAAACTACTTATAATACTTAACAAACTATAAGTATTATAAGTAGTTTTTTCTTAAATATTATCTCGCCCTCAATCTTGCATCTATCTCATTTAATAAATATTCCTTTTTATCATCAGCATATTCCCAAAACATTACCCCGGCCAATTTATGTTTAATGAGGTAATGGCATTTGGCTTTTATCGACCATTCATCATCGTATGATATAAATTGCTTGGTGCTGGCATTGAACAGGTAAGGCGCTTCGGCATTACGATCGCGGTAATATTTAAAGCCTTTTTGGTTGAGCAGACTGTCTTTGATCAGTGTATAGCCGCCCACATGTATATATTCCGCTCTTTTCATTCCTAATCCGTTTTGGGCGATATCCAGTACACGCGATGAGCGTCCGTAGAAAGCTACTCCCAACACCAGTTTACTGGCAGGCACCCCAGCTGCAATAAAATCAGATACGGCCTTATCTGCATAATTTTCGGTCTGGTACTGTTTGGATGCATAGAGGTTGGTATGATGAACTGCTATGCCTAAGCTATCCTGAAAATAATCATACGTCATGAGATTTATATAGTCAAGATATTGCTGGGCCTTATCCATTTCGGTATGATCTAAAAAACGTTTAAAACCGCCAACAGCAGTAGTCAACAGCAGCTTTTTGCCGGCCTGTTTTTCCAGTATATCCAGGTCATGGCGTAGGGCCTTAAACATGAGCGTATAGTTTACTTTATCCTCGGGGCGATAAATATTACCCACGTTGCCCGCCATACCGGGGTACTCCCAGTCGATATCAATACCGTCAAGGTCAAATTTTTTAATGATGGCCACTGCGCTGGCCGAAAAAGCTTCGCGGGCAGTATCTGTGAGTACGGCATTGGAAAAATTGCCGCTCCAGGTCCACCCGCCTATGGATATGAGCACTTTAAGAGCAGGATTACGCTTTTTAAGCTGCACCAGGTTCCTGAAATTGATGGTATCCGTTCTCTCATGACTTAAAAAGGCCCGGTTGTTTTTTACGTTTACGAAGGCGTAGTTAATGTGGGTCAATTTTTCGGGGTTTACCATTTCCATATTGGCTACACCTTTGTAACCGCCAACGTACCCAATAATTACATATTTAGGTTTCTTGGCTGCTTTTTGTGCCTGGAGCGTAATTGCAGGCAGTAAAAATGGCAATAAGCAAAGCATGGCTTTGGCTGCCGCCTGTTTATAAAATTTTAGGTTGATCATTTTATGATGAGGTTTAAGTATGATATGTTAAACTTTAAGTCTGATCCGCTTTTTTTCCATGAGTCCAACCAGTGCAATTAATATAAATGCGGTAGCCATGGAACGGGCTAAGCCAATAATGCCCGAATTAAAAATATCCGGATAATTAATATGAAAAAGCATCAGCAGAAAAACCTGGAAATAAGGCATCAGATAGCAGGTAAGTGTGCTGGTACCCGCCGGCCAGATCCATGTGAACCAGTTCTTCTTTCCCTTTACATCAACCAGGTAAATCATCAGCTCAAATACCAGAATGGAGATACCGCTGCAAATAAATATCCAGGCTGGTGTGGAGCGAATCTTAGAGATACCTTGCGTGTAGGGGCGTATCACCAATCCAAGCACGATCAGTAATACTCCGGTAAGCCCAAAAATGAGCCACATACGTTGCGTTTTACCAAGCGTAACCAGGCGAGCATATAATTCAGATATCACAATGCCGCCCATGGTTAAACATAGGGACGAGGCATCGCCAATGAGGAATAATCTTTTATGGATGATGCCGGTATGGCGAGCTATATTGACGGCCACAAATAATAATAGTACCGGAAAAATGATATTTAATTTGCCTTTGGCAAGTAAGTAAACTAGAGCGCATATGAGATAGGCCCAGCCAATGATGCCCAGTATTCCCCACCATTCAGGTCGCATGCCGGTAATTTCGCCGTCGTCATTTCCTTTGTATACAATGGCCATGGCAATCAGTATAACTATACCCAGGCCCTGTAAAGTGTATCTTTTGGCTTTGCCCAAGGTTTCGGGGTAATCCAACCATATCAGGAAAAAAGCCAGCGTGATGAGTATGGCCCAAAGCGCTTTAGGCAACACGGAGGTATTGCTGTAACTTTCCAGGTTTACATGATAAAACCCCATAATCAGTAAGGCGGAACTCCGGGTAAGTATGTAAACTAAAATAGAGGTAAAGGAATCGCCTTTGTTGAGCCTGTTTTTGATAGCAAAAGGTAATGACAGACCTACAATAAACAGGAACGCCGGAAATATGGTATCGGCAAAGCCCATGGCATCGGCTTTACCGGGCGCATGGTCTATCCATTCGGGAATGTTTTTTACACCGCTGGCATCATTAACAAATATCATTAATAGCATGGTGATGGCTCTCAGCACATCGATAGATAAAAGGCGCTTAGGTAGCTGTTGCATTTACAAGGGTTTAACTGTGAAATATGAATAGGTACGCGTATTAACTTTTAGCCAGCCAGGCTTGCTTTAGGCACGAATTTATTTAAACAAATTTGTTTTGTATGCCTTTAAGCAAATCTAAACCGGAAATAGTGCGGATTATATTAATGGAGCACTACTTTACCACTACGATAGCTAAAAACAGGCGAAATGCGGCTTGTTGATGTAATAATGGGTTTAGCGATTGCTAACCGGCGAGGCATAGGCCTAAGATAGCGTTAACAAAAAAAGCAAGACAATTTCATGTCTTGCTTTTTTGAGTATAGCAATGTTCTTACATAGAGCTACATCTTAGGGGCTGGTTATTTTTTATCTTTAGTAGCAAGAGCCCGCGGAGTAGTTACTTTTTTATCTTTAGCAGCAAGAGCCTGTGGAGTAGCTACTTTTTTATCTTTAGCAGCAAGAGCCTGTGGAGTAGCTACTTTTTTATCTTTAGTAGCCAATGCTTGCGGAGTGGTTACTTTTTTAGCAGGAGCTTCTGCATCTATTTTTGCAGCTAATGCTTTTGCCAGATTTTTTGCGGCTTTTTCAATGGCCTTGTTCACTTTTTTTAAATCTGATTCAAATTCGCCTACCACAGTTTTGATTTGGGCAGACAGTTTGTCGTTCAATTGTTTCTTAAGCGTCTTACGGGCTTCTTTAACTGCGGTTTTATTTTTATCGTTTTTCATATTACTGGACAAGGAAGTTCTAAATTATTTTTCGGCACAAAGCTAAGTTAATAAACAGTGTTTTTAATATTATGTTTATGTTAATAAAGATAGCTAATGTTAAGTAATTATTAATAAAGCAAACAAGCTATTCTATTCATTTTTAGGACACTAATATTAACATCTTATATTAATTGTATATTATCAATAGGCCGGTATTAGTTGGCATTTTAATTAAATTGGTGAAAAAATGAGCGAGTCAGTCGATATTATCGTTTATGTAAGAAAAATGATTTTTTGAAAGCTTTTGGGTTAATTGATAACTTAGCAGCGCTTATATTGTTTTCATATCATGATCAAAGATTTAAACTCGTTAAACCAGGTAGCCGAATTCCATACCACTTTTAAACATCCTATTGTTGCCGAACCGGCTATTCCGTCAAAAGAACGCAGTCAGTTGCGTATTGAATTGCTGGCCGAAGAGTTAAAAGAGCTTCAACAGGCCGTTGATGATAATAACCTGGTTGAGATAGCCGATGCACTTTGCGATCTGCAATACGTTCTATCAGGCGCTGTACTGGAATTTGGACTGGGTCAAAAATTTAAGGAACTGTTTGATGAGGTGCACCGCTCCAACATGAGCAAAGCCTGCAAAACCATCGAGGAGGCTAACCAAACTATTGAGCATTACCGCAATACAGCCGGTACCGAATCACACTATAAAGAGATTGACGGGCTGTTTTTAGTATACCGTACATCGGACAACAAAACCCTGAAATCCATAAACTATTCACCTGCCAATTTGGGCAGCATTGTAGGATAATCATAAATAAAATAAACAACTTGCCAGAATCAGTCCCAAACCAACCCGAAGCAAAAGAAACTATGCATCCGCGTAACCAGCACCGCCTGGGGTACGATTTTAAAGCGCTGATGAGGGCTACGCCGACTTTACGGCCTTTTGTTACAATAAACCAGTACGATAACCAAACCATCAACTTTGCCAATCCCGATGCTGTAAAGATGCTGAACAAAGCATTGTTAAAGCATCACTATCAAATTGCCGGCTGGGATATTCCGGAGGGCTATTTGTGTCCGCCTATACCTGGTCGCGCCGATTATATCCATTACGTGGCCGATTTATTGGCTACATCAAACGGAGGTGTAGTACGCAAAGGCAAAAAGGTACGTGTGCTGGATATTGGTGTAGGCGCCAACTGTGTTTATCCCATCATTGGCGTGCAAGAATACGGTTGGAGCTTTGTGGGGATTGATATTGACGAGACAGCTATTGAATCAGCGCAAAAGATCATCGATAATAATGATCAGTTGAAAAAAACTGTTGAATTACGCCTGCAAAAACACCGGGCCGATATTTTTACATTCGCCATAAAGCCCGGTGAGTTTTTCGATCTCACTATGTGCAACCCGCCGTTTCATGCATCTGTAAGGGAAGCGGCTGAAGGATCACGCCGTAAATGGAATAACCTTGGCTTGCATACTGCGAAAGGCAAAGAAGAACCGCTATTAAACTTTGGCGGGCAGAATACCGAATTATGGTATCCAGGTGGCGAGGCTGCATTTTTAAAGGCTATGGCTGCGCAAAGTACCCGCTTTGCCAAACAATGTTTATGGTTTACCTCATTGGTATCAAAAAAGGAAAACCTGCGTGTTTTGTACAACGCTCTTCAAAAAGCCGGAGCCAAAGAGGTGCAAACCATCAATATGTCGCAAGGACAAAAAGTTAGCCGCATCATGGCCTGGACATTCTTTGCATCCGAGGAACAGCAGGAGTGGCTTAACCGTTGATTTTGTTTGATGATTTCGCTGATGTCTTTTTATTGAGCTGGGATTAAGTTTTCGAATTAAGGGATTACCAAAAGATAAAATCGTGGTAATCCCTTAACGGCGGAGCCTTCTTGAATACCAATTAAAATTAACTCGTGAAAAATCATATAAATCAAGGTTCAGATAATCAACGAAATCAGCGCAATCAAAATCATCAACGGTCACACCCGTAAAAATGTCTTTTTCTGATACAGGTAATAAAGAAAAACCCATTTCACCATGATAAAGCACACTGCCATCACCACAATATTATAAGGGTCACCAATTAATTGACCTATCCAGCCAAAAAAGGCATTGCTGGTGTATTGCCATTTGATAAAATGCCCGGAGATATAGATGAGGATGGAGTTCATGCCGATGACCCTAAAAAAGAAGGCCCACTTTTTATAACCCAGTACATCAATAATATAATAAAACAGTGCCATCAACAGCAGGCTCAGGCCACCGACGTGCATCACGAAAGAGCTTGTCCACAGGTTTTTATTGATCGGGAAATCGAGGTTCCAGATCTGTGCGATGATGAGGAATATAACCCCGGTAACCGCCATGATGGCTACTTTGCGGGTTTGAGCCAGTCCTGTTTTTTTCAGGAGCTGACCTGTTAATATACCCAGTAATCCGGTGCTGATAGCCGGTATGGTTGAGAATAAGCCTTCGGGATCATGAATACCTAAATACAGTTTGCCTGGTAATATCAAACGATCCATATACGAGGCGAAATTGCCCTGCATGGTCAGATCGCCATGTGGGAAACCCGGTGCCGAAGCAAATTTGAGCAGCAGCCAATAGCCGATAATAAATACCCAGAACCATATCATTTGCATACGTTCTTTGCTGTAGATGTAAATAATATTGGCAAACATATAAGCGATACCAATACGCCCGAGCACACTGGCAAAACGTATTTGCGATATAGGCATAATGTTTAGCCCATTATTGTAAACAATGCCCAGCAGCACTAATATGGCAGCCCTTCTGATTACTCTTAAGGTTAATTGCTTTTTGCTTTTGCCCTTTTCCAGTTCGCGGCCTACCGAGAATGGCGTGGATACACCTGCCATGAACAGGAACAGCGGAAATATCAGATCGTACAGATGAAAACCGTTCCAGTCGGGGTGGGTAAATTGTAGTGCTATGGCCTCCCAGAACGGCGATTTGGTGGTTTTGGCCAGGGTATGAAAAATCTCTTCGCCGCCCATAATCCAAAACATATCAAATCCGCGCAGGGCATCTAATGAAAATAAGCGGGTTGACGCCTTGTTGATATCATCGGCATTGCCTGCCGGTGCGGTTGAGGTAGTGGCCATATTGCAAAAAGATTTTAGTTTGGTACTAAAGATATAAAAAGCACACTATTTAAAATATTTTTTTTAGTTAAGTATACTTTGTAAAATGAAATTGTTACGTAGCGTTGTACCTTCGCGTTTTGAATGAGTGCTGCATGTTAGAGATCATATACCGCGATGAACATCTTATCGCCATCAATAAACCACACGGACTGCTGGTACACCGGTCGCCCATAGCTGCTGATGCATCGGAGTTTGCCCTGCAATTACTGCGCGACCAGATAGGTCAGAAGGTAAACCCAACTCACCGTATCGACAGGAAAACCGGTGGGATATTGCTGTTTGCGCTAAATAAAACTGCTGAAATTGCGATGCAGCAGCAGTTTATGGAAAACCAGGTGCGTAAAAAATACCTGGCTATTGTTCGCGGGCATACCCCCGATCAGGAAGAGATCGATTACCCGCTGCGCAAAGAGAATGGCACGCTACAGGATGCTTTTACCCAATACACTACTTTAAAACGTGCCGAGCTGGATATAGCCCTGGGAAAGCACCCTACATCGCGCTATTCGCTGGTTGAGGCTGTACCAACTACCGGACGCATGCACCAGTTGCGCAAGCACTTTAGTCATATTTTTCACCCCATTATAGGCGACCGTACCCACGGCTGCAACAAGCAGAACAAGCTGTTTAAAGAAACCTGGGATATGGAAACCATGTTACTTCACGCCTCGCACCTGGAGTTTACTCATCCGGTTACCGGCGAGACCGCACAAATTGATGCTGGTTTGCAGCCCGAATTTAAGCGGGTGATGCAAATTATGGGTTGGTAATGGCTTCATTTGTAGTGTGATAAAATAAACAAAATCATTTGGCGATTGTCTTATATCTAAACAAATCAAAGAGATGATCAAAGCGGTAGAATATAAATTATACACCGAAGATGGCGAACGTACCATCACCATAAAGCCAGTAAATCAAACCATATCTGGAGGGACTTTATATATAACCGGCGTATTTAAACTAAGTGAGGGAGAAGTGGGTTTGGGCGATATTGTTTTTGACGACGACCTGCGCGAATGGGAATACACCGGCTTTGGCGACTTGACCCATGAACAGGCAGCCGAAATAGCCACCTATATACAAGACGAAACCCGCCATGAGCTGGAAGATGAGAAGGTGGATGAATAAGCTAGGACGATAGTGGTGAGTACGTTTTTCGCGCGTCATTGCGAGCGTAGCGTGGCAATCCCCGATTTGTAGAGCCGCTCTGTATAGTTTGGGATTGCCACGCTACGCTCGCAATGACGTGCTTTTTTTATTGCCTGTAAATTGATGCTTCACTCCGTTCAGCACGACAAAATTTAAAGGCCTATTTTATTTAGCTTATCTTTGTGCATACTCCAGCACAAACAATGATCAAGCAAGCTCTTCTGAACCTTAAGATAAACGCGTTAAATCCTATGCAGGAGGCCGCTATCAGCGCCGCAAAAAAAAGCGATGTAATACTACTATCGCCAACGGGCTCGGGAAAAACGCTGGGTTTTTTATTGCCATTGCTGGGTTTGCTGGATACTAATATTCCTACCGTGCAGGCACTTATTATGGTGCCATCGCGTGAGTTGGCTTTGCAGATAGAGCAGGTTTTTAAGTCCATTGGCAGTGGTTTTAAAGTAAACTGTTGCTATGGTGGTCATCCCGTAAAAATTGAGCGGAACAATCTGTCGCAACCGCCTGCGGTATTGATTGGTACGCCAGGCCGTATAGCGCATCACCTGCGCCGCGAAAGCTTTAGTACAGATACTATCCACACCCTGATACTGGATGAGTTTGACAAAGCGCTGGAATTTGGTTTCCAGGAGGATATGACCTACATCATTAAAAAGATGCCGGCCATTAAAAAACGCATCCTCACATCGGCCACTAAAATGGACGAGATCCCGGCTTTTACAGGTATGGTAAAACCTACAACACTGGATTATCTTACCAATGCTGCTTCCGCACCGGATATCAAACAAAAAGCTGTTATAGCCGAAGCCGCTGATAAGTTGGATGCCCTGTTTGCCCTTATTTGCAAAATAGGCGACAATGCTACACTGGTGTTCTGTAATCATCGGGAAGCGGTTGAACGTATTAGCGACCTGTTGTATGACCGTGGCCTACCGCACGATATATTTCACGGAGGGATGGAGCAGGAAGATCGCGAGCGGGCTTTGCTCAAGTTTAGGAACGGCAGTCATCGGCTGTTAATAACCACCGATTTGGCATCCCGCGGGCTGGATATTCCCGAAATTGAACATGTGGTTCATTACCAGCTACCGCATAATGAGGAGGCTTATACGCATCGTAACGGTCGTACTGCACGTATGCATGCCAAAGGGACATCATACCTGATCCTGGCACCCGATGAAAGACCTTCTTACTTAAAAGAAATGCCCGAGATTGAAGAATTGCCCGAAAACCCGGTGATACCACCGTTATCGACATGGGCCACATTGTACATAGCTGCGGGTAAAAAGGATAAAGTAAATAAGATAGATATTGTAGGCCTGTTACTTAAAAAAGGCGGATTGGATAAAGATGATGTAGGCCTGATAGAGGTTCATGATTACGCCTCATACGTAGCCGTAAAACGTAACTGCATTGAACGCGCGGTACAGGCTGTAAAAGGCGAGAAGATCAAAAACAAAAAAGTTAAAATAGATATTTCAAGATAATAAAACTGAGAAGAGCATGAGCAATAATGATATCATGAAAAAGCTACGTGTAGCGATGAAATTTACCGATGATGATATTGTAAAAGTTTTGGCACTGGTTAACTTCCGTATCACCAAAACGGAACTGGGCGCTATTTTCCGCGCGGATGACCACCCCAACTTTAAGCCCTGCGGCGATCAGATCCTGCGTAATTTTCTGAACGGCCTCATCATTCACCAACGCGGCCCCATGCCTGATAAAAGGGCTCCAAAGGTGGAAGGGAAGTAGGGGGTTAGGTTTTACGTTGGACGTTTTATGTGGTACGTTTTTCCTTGGCGCCGTTGATTAGCTTCAATCTATAATTATCGGAAATAAATAAAAAGGTTGTCATTTCGATGAGCAGAGGCCGCCCTGAGCGTAGGGGGCGAAGAGAAATCTTGTACAATTTGCTCGTCCATGCGTATAAGATTTCTCCTCGTACCTCGTCGAAATGACAATGGTAAAAAACAGAAAGAGCGATGATAAAATCATCGCTCTTTCTGTTAAATATCAAAACGTAAATGTATCACGTCTAACCTAATCTTATCGCAGGTCAACAAGCTCAATACCAGGGTGTGCTTTGGCATCCCAGGCAAATGTGGCATCGGTAACGGGGGCATTTGGTGTAAAGCTGCGTACCGTGTAGTTGTATTTATTGCCGTTTTTATCGAACAGTTGCGCGCTGTAGATCTGTTTTTTTACTTTGTCTATCAGCAGGCGAACCTTGAAAATATTTTGTTTTTCGTTTTCGGGGGTCAGGTCAATGGCCTGGTATACTTTGCCGGCTATTTTTTGTTCGCCTGTGTACAGGTATTTGTAGCCATGCTCATAAATAGTAAATATTTGTGATGGATTGTTGATACCATCCCCACCTTTTGGCGCATCGCCAACCTGTACTTCTTTATCTTTTTTAAGGTAGGTCCACTGGGTTTTGCCATCGTTGATGATCTCTTTATCCACATCTTTGGCACTGGCAGAGGTATACAAAGTTACCCTGTATTTGCCGGATTTGGCTTTTGAAGTTAGCGTGCCGCTCTGGGTTTCTTTAACGCCTGCCTGCGGATTATCCAGCGTAAAACTAAAATCTGTTTTGATCACATCGTACGATTTGTACTTCTGACTTACCTGGTTCAGTATGGCTTTGGCCTGGGTATCTTTTTGTGCGAAAGCCGTACTGTAAGTGCTTATCGCTAAAATGGAATATAAAAATAATTTCTTCATTGTGTTTTTTACGTCAACAACTATCAGGGGGAATAGTTATTGGTTTAGAGCAAATAAAATTTAATAGGTTTAATCTTTAGGTTTTTGAAGTGTTTCCAGGTAACGTTCCAGGCTGTATTCATCAGGGTAAAGCACATCGCGAGCCTTGCTGCCTTCAAAGGCGCCTACAATACCTGCGGCCTCCAATTGGTCAATGATTCTGCCAGCGCGGTTATAACCCAGTTTCATTTTACGTTGGATAAGTGAAGTTGAACCCTGCTGATGCAATACGATCAAACGTGCTGCTTCTTCAAACATCGGGTCGCGGTCATCCGGATCGTATTCTTTAGCACTGCTGGTTTCACCTTCGCCTACATATTCTGGCAGGAACATGGCGGTAGGATAACCGCGCTGTTCGCCAATAAAGTTGGATATAGCTTCAACCTCAGGTGTATCCACAAAGGCGCATTGCAAACGGATGAGGTCGCTGCCAGTACTGAACAGCATATCCCCGCGACCAATCAGTTGATCTGCACCACCTGCATCAAGAATGGTACGTGAGTCGATCTTGGACAATACCCTGAATGCCAAGCGCGATGGGAAGTTGGCCTTAATGGTACCCGTGATGATATTAACTGACGGGCGTTGCGTGGCAATAACCAGGTGTATACCCACGGCACGGGCCAGCTGGGCAATACGAGCGATCGGCATTTCTACTTCTTTACCGGCGGTCATCATCAAATCGGCAAATTCGTCAATCACCAATACGATGAAAGGGAGGTAACGGTGTTTTTCCGGATCGCTGATCTTGCGGTTCACGAATTTGGCATTGTACTCTTTCAGGTTACGTACCTGTGCGTCTTTTAGCAGATCGTACCGCTGATCCATCTCGATACAAAGCGAATTGAGGGTATTTACCACCTTCTTGGTATCGGTAATAATGGCATCCCCTTCATCAGGTAGTTTAGCCAGGAAGTGTCTTTCAATTTTACGGAAGAGTGTGAGCTCTACTTTTTTTGGATCGACTAATACAAATTTTAACTCAGCAGGATGTTTTTTGTAAAGCAATGAAACCAATATGGCGTTAATACCAACTGATTTACCCTGACCGGTAGCACCCGCCACCAGTAAGTGAGGCATTTTGGCCAGGTCGGCAATGAATACCTCGTTGGAAATAGTTTTACCCAAAGCAATGGGCAGATCCATGGTGGTGTTCTGGAATTTCTCTGTCGATAGGATAGACCGCATGGATACCATTTCGGGGTTCTGGTTGGGTACCTCGATACCGATGGTTCCCTTGCCCGGCATTGGCGCAATGATACGGATACCCAGGGCGGCTAAACTCAGGGCAATATCATCCTCCAGGTTTTTGATCTTGGAGATACGTACACCCGGCGCAGGGATGATCTCGTACAGCGTAACTGTTGGCCCGATGGTAGCTTTGATCTTATCAATCTCGATGTTATAATGGTTCAGCGTTTCAACAATTTTGTTCTTGTTGGCTTCCAGCTCTTCGGCGTTAACCGATATTTTGTTCGATCCATGGTTCTCCAGAAGCTCCAGGTGCGGCATTTTGTACGATGCCAGGTCGAGCTTATGGTCGTAAATGCCAAATTGGCTTACCAGGTCCTTAGCCTTGTCATCGTCGGTTTTTTCGACATTGAGTTCAGGCAGTGGACGATTGGTGTCAATAGTAAGCGGAATCTCGGTTTCTTCCTCGGGCTCATGTGATGATGAAGGCTTAAGCACAACCGGCTCATGATAAATCGGCGTTTGTTCCAATGGTTGCTGCTGTTGCCTCGGCTCGGGCATAATGGTTGTTACATGCGTTTCCTTGATGCGGTTATTGCCCCGCGGCCATTCTAACGGAACAGAGGGTTCCTCCTCTGTCAATTCAACAGGCTCGGGCGATACTTCATCAACGGCTATTGGTGCTGCCGGTCTGTTTTTACGTTGCGGAAGTTTAAAATCAATATTATAAGCAATTACCAGTACGGTAAGGGCAGCAAATACCAGGAAGCCACCCGTACCCGCCGGACCGATCTGCGCATCCAGCAAGCGGTTTGTCCAATAGCCAAAACCGCCCTCCAGGTAATGCGGGTAATCAATAATAAAAGCGTGGAAATAGGCTATAGTAGTGGAAATAAAAACAATGCTAAACAGGGTATAGCCCAATGTTTTGATGATGGAAAACAGCCTTACCTTAAACAGCAGGCGATAACCAATCACAAAAAAGATGAATACAAACAGGAACGATGCCACACCAAACCATTCATAAATAAACTGGTTGCTGAGCAGGGCTCCAAATTTACCCAGCCAGTTTTGCGCTATCTGCGGGTTGCCGGTATCGGCAATTTCCTGTACGGTTTTGCCGGTGGCCAGGTTGTGCCAGCCGCCGTTTGTGGTGGATATATAACTCTGGTCTTCCTGCCAGGTGAACAGGTAGGAGGTGAAAGCTATCAGGAAAAAGATCGACATTAAAAGCGACAGTAAGCCTGCTATTTTAACCGTCTTGCCATTCTCCATATCCAGGCGTGGCATGCTGGGCAGCCTGCGCTTTGCTACTCGTTCTTTTTCAGCTTTTCCCGTTTGACGGGGCTGATTATCGTCCTTAAAACTATTTGATTTAAACTGATTTCCTTTTACCGGCATCGCTGATGTAACATCCTTTTACTGCAAACTTACACAAAATTTCACGGGATTTCTGACTTGAGAGCTAATCCCAAATCAAAGTAAATCCGAAATTCCCTTCACATAAAGTTAGCAGATTAAACAATTATTTAATCGTATTTTTATTTTTTAGTATTATTGAAAACCATCTGGTACGATCCTCGTAAAAGAGCCATATTAAAAGCATAGCCTGTGTAATTGCGGCTTGCACCAATGTACGCCATGAGTATAGAAAAGCTGGAAGAATATATTACCACTGCCGATTTAAGTAAGCTGGAAGCTTTGCTGATGCAAAGCCCCGCGCTGGCCACTATCCTAACCAGTCACCAGGTTTCGCCATTGATGTTGTCATGTTATTACAAAAAGCCGGAGGTTACTGATGTATTGTTACGCTACGTAAACCAGATCAGTATTTTTGAAGCCGCCGCCGCTGGAAAAACAGAAGTAGTAAGCCACTTTGTAGAAACAGCCCCCGATACGATTAACGATTATGCTCCTGATGGTTTTACACCGCTGGGTTTGGCTTGTTATTTTGGTCATGAGGCAGTTGCCCGTTACCTGGTAAGCAACGGTGCCGATGTTAACCTGCCATCCAACAATGGTTTCCGGGTTGCTCCTATACATTCGGCCTGTGCGGGTAATTATACCGCCATTGCCCGCTTGCTGGTTGAAAACGGTGCCGAAGTAAATGTAAAACAACAGGCCGGCGCTACGCCAATACATTCGGCTGCGCAAAATGGTAATATCGATATGCTGATCCTGCTGCTGGAACATGGCGCCATCACCAACGTGCGCATGGAAGGCGGCAAACTCCCCGCCGATCTGGCCCGTGAAAAGGGTTTTGAAGAAATTGCGGAGATATTGGGTTAATAGTTATTTTTATTTGTCATCCTGAGCGGAGCGAAGGATCTATCATCGCGTTGTATGGCGCATACCCGCTCTTAGCCGCGGGAGGGCCAGTTACGTTTTTCGTTGTGGTTTGTTTTTTTTGGTACTCAAGAAGGCTTCGCCGTATGTCGCCACAAAAGTAACCAAAAAGGCTGTCAGCAGAAATGCTTCTTTGCCGCACATGGCCTTTGCCCTGCAAACCGGGCAGAACCATCCCGATAGCTATCGGGACCAAACCTTACCCCTACTTCGTTCACTCATTGCCCCAGCTTCAGGTAAGGTTCGCAATGCCCTTACAACCGCACAGGCCGCCATTGTTCTGCCCGCTTTCGTCCGAAGCTTATCTGCTGACGGAGGAAGGAAAGAATATAAATACAAAAAAGTTTGTCATCCTGAGCGGAGCGAAGGATCTATTATTGGACATTTAATTTACGAATGGATTAAAAAAATAGATTCTTCGCTCCGCTCAGAATGACAGTGATAAATATTACTTCACAAAATGAACCTGCATGGCTGTTACCTGTTTAATGCAGCGGGCGGGTTTTTTTTCGTCTTGTACAATAATGCGGTAGGGGCCATCGGCGGGGGCGAGGGGGGATCCGTCAACCTTATCTGCCAGGATAATGGTTCTGTCGGTAAAGCTTTTGTCCAGTTCGGCCAGGGCGAAGATCACCTGGTAACCATCGCTGGCTTCTACCAGGAGGTATTTGGTCAGGTTTTCGCCTTTCAGTTCCGGACCCAGGGTAACGCCTGCACCTTTCAGTATTTCTGAAAGGATAACACCCGTATAGGTATGATCTTTGCCGTCCCGGTCTTTATGTGTTACGGTGGTTTGGATAAATTTCTGCAGATAGGCTGCGTCAACGGTTAATGGTGTGCTTACTTCACCACTTATTTTGATGGTCTGCGCCTGTGATATAAAAGGGATAGTTGTAAAGCTTAATAAGGCTAAACAGGCTATCAGGAATTGTTTTTTCATGGGTATAAATTTACTGTTTTTTGTTTTTGGTGTGGAGTAAATGCGGATCGGAAAATGCGGGATTGGTGATAAATGCCGAATCGGTAAGCATGTTCAGAAAAGCGATCAACTGTTTTTTCTCTGTTGACAGCAGTTTCAGGCTTTTACCTCCGGCCTCGTTGGATTCCCCGCGCAAGAATGCGCTTAATGCGGGCGATTGCTCGATGTGGTCGCTGTAATGATCAATTACTTCTTTCAGTGTTTTAAACCTGCCGTCGTGCATATAAGGCGCGGTGAGGGCTATATTACGCAAGGTGGGTACTTTAAAACGACCACGGTCAGCCGACAGTCCGGTCAGTTTCTCCATACCGGAGTCTTTGGACATACTATCCAGCCCGTTATTATGAAACAATTCCATATATGTTTTTGGTCCACCGTGGCAATGAGTACAATTGGCTCCGCGGATACCTTTTTCGGGCTGGGGCGCTGTATTAAATAATTCTATTCCTTTTAACTCATCGGGTGTAGGTTGGTAAGCACCGCGTAAGTACTGGTCATAACGTGAATTAGCTGATATCAGTGTACGTTCAAATTGTGATATCGCTCTTACTATCCTGTCGCTGGTGATTTGGTTATCTCCATAAACCAGTTTAAACAAAGCGGGATAATTGGCCGTTGCAGCGAGCTTTTGTGCCGAAACATTTAAGGATTGCCCCATTTCATGTGTACTGGTCAACGGGGTAACAGCCTGTTCTTCCAGACCATTGGCCCGGCCATCCCAGAAAAATTTACGCCCCCAAAGCAAATTTACCAGCGACATGGAATTGCGCGGCGTAAGCACGCCATCCACTCCCGGACTAAATGCCCGTCCATCGGTAAAAGCTTTATTTTGCTCATGGCAGCTGCCGCAGGAGAGTTTGTTATTAGCCGAAAGTTTAGTTTCATAAAAAAGCATCCGCCCCAGGTAAACCCCTTGTTTAGTGGTTGGGTTATCCGCCGGGATCTGGATGCGGTTGCCAAAGTTGGCCGGATAAACCAAGTTGTACGGGCCGGTTTCGACGCCACCATCTATATAACACCAGGCGGATAGGATAATGAAGATCAATAGCAAAAGCATAACCCGGCCTTTTTTAAGTGGCTGCCTGTGTGAAAACGGGTTATGTTTGGGTTGGTTCATGAACAAATTTACTTAAATAATGGCCTCGTGCGATTCCCCTCTTAAGAGGGGCGGAGGGGTGTGTCATCTGCACAAAGAAACACACCCCTGCTACCGCGCTATGCTTTCGCGCCCCCTCTCAAGAGGGGAACTAAGAAGACTTATCAATAACTAAATATCACATTCGCAAAATAATTGCGCCCGGCTTCCGGGAAACCTTCAACCAGGGTATAATTCTTATCGAACAGGTTGTTTACACCGCCTTCTATCGAAAACCCTTTAACCAATGTTAAATGCGCCTTTACATTGGTAAGCGCAAATTCACCGGATATCGTTCCATAGCTGGTGCTGTATCTTTTGGAGTTATACTCTTCCGAAGCCATCACATACAGCTTTTTGATGGGCGAGTATTGTATCGAACCAAATACCTTGTTTTGCGGTACATCTATGAGATAAATAGATGGGCTCGACAGGTTCTTGCGTTTCAGGTAAGTATAGTTGGCATCTATCCGCACCTGGTCGGCAATGGGGTAGCCAATAGCCAGCTCGGCACCATAATACTCCGCACGACCCACATTTTGAACCTGCGACAGGTTGGTACCTGTTTTAGGATCAACCTGTACATTGTTCACCGTTTGTATCAGGTTGCCAATCTTGCTGTAAAATACCGATGCCTGTACCGATAGTTTGCCGCTTACCAGCGTATGATAGCTCAGATCATAATTCAGCGCGTTCTCTGCTTTCAGATCAGGGTTAGGGATAAAAGTGCCGAATTTGTAGGAATACCTATCCTTAATGGTAGCGAAACGTGTTTTGCGGGCCACCGAAAACGTAACGGCATTAGTACTGTCAATATCATACTGCAACAAACCTTGCAAATTCCAGGCGCTGTTACTGTTGGCAGGCAACTGGCTCACTACATTGTTGGTATATTGCTGGGCATCAATGCTATGCCTGTTCATATAGCTTACACCGGCGTTGGCTTTTAAGGCCGATGTGATATGGTAAGTATCCTCGGCACCAATAGTAAAGTTATTATCCGCGTCGCGACGAACAGGTTCGCCTACATTATGCTCGCGGTGCACGTCCTGTTTAAAATGACCGGCCACGCTAAAGCTATTGTCTTTTAACGAAGTGTTCTCAAACATGATACTACTACCCAACGTGTAATCATTGTAAATGCTGGTAAATGCGTAAGGCTTGGTTTGGGTGCTGTACGATGCATTGTCAAAACTTTGCAGGTTGTTTTTAAACTGGTCATAATACCAGCGCGTTTTAATTACGTTGGTACTATTGATGCGGTTATTGCTGATGAGGTAAAGGCTCTGCGTATCCCAGTTTGGCCATTTCCAATACCTTGGACTTTTAAACAAGGCGTTCGCGGCATCGTCACCAGCATAAACCGGGGTGCCTTTGGTGCCATGCTGATAGCTGTAGCCCACGGCATATTCCTGGTTGGAGGTAGGGGTAAAGCCAACTTTACCGCTTACGGCGATGTCATTGTTATACGAGTTATCGCGATGGCCACCGTCTTCATTTTTAGTAGGTGCAAAATCATGTGATAATGGGTACCAGTTCCGTTTTAACTGTGATGCCGAGATCTCATAATAAACCTTACCCAGGTTGGAGCCTATATTGGTATTTAACCTATAGCCTCCGCTTAACCAGCCGGCAATGGCGTTTAACTCAAATGGTTTTACCGGTTTGCGACTGATAAGGTTGATGGCACCACCCTCGGCATTGGGGCCGTACAGAACCGAAGAATAGCCTTTGGCAACCTGGATTTCTGATAAATTGAAGGTGTTAAACCGGGCCAGATCTACATAACCATCATAAGGTACATATAGCGGAACGCCATCCAGGTAGATAGGAACAGAACGAACATCGAACCCACGGATACTCACCGCCGATTCGTTCCTGGGGCCAACGGCTGTCAAGGTTACACCGGGAAGCAGATTTAAGGCGCTGGATACAGTTAAGCGGTTATACCGGTTAATGGTACCCGAGCTGAGCTTATCAGATCGTAAACTATCTTTTGTGCCGATGATATTAACTTGTCCAAGCTGAAAAATGTGTTTGGACGTGTCCCTGTCCTGGGCATTTGCTGCAAAATGAAATGTGATGAAGGAAATTAAAAGAGTAATTAAACAGGGTAAAGGTTTTTTCATGAATAATTCATTATATAAAATAAAACATAACGCAAAATGGCAATTTTAGCTGATTTTTGAAAGGGAAATCAGGCGTTTTATTGCCTGAATGATACTTCAGGTAACTAGAGGCTTAGATTTATGGAATTTGTGGTTAAAAATGCCTGTAGTTTTTGCTGCAACTGATGGAAATGGTCGATAACTTTTAAGCCATGTTCTGTTACCACAGCATTGCCGCCACCTTTGCCGCCCCGATGCGATATGACCAGTGGTTGACCAAAGTGTTCGTTCATATGGTTTACCAGGTCCCAGGCTTGTTTGTACGACATTTTCATTTGCAGGGCTGCCTGCCTGATGGAGCCTGAAGCCTTGATGCGTTCAAGCAATTCCACACGACCGTGCCCAAGAATCTTTTCATCCCCGGTTTCTATCCAAACCCTGCCGTTCAATTTAAATATAGGATCACTCATTATGGGTAATGAAAGTAAGGCTATTTTAATAAAAAGGCAAATCCAAGCGGGGCTTTTATGACAGCACTGGCTCGTTGCTTTGAGTACCGGTCTTATCGGTATCACTTACAGAACTGGGTTGCTGTTGTTGCAACTCTTCAAAATATTTCTTTTTTACCACAGTAGTCATTTTATGGTCGCCGGTATGGCTCCATCCCGGAGGCATCACCATATACAGGAATTTGTTTTTGATGCCCGGTGCCCGGTATACATCCTTAGCCAGGGCCACTATCTCGCCAAAATAAGCATCCAGGAAACTGTTTTTGATCATCGGTCTGCTAATGCCATATTCGATAGGGATGTTACGATCCTCTACCTGGTAAGTGCCAAAAACTTTATCCCAAATGTTGAGCAGGTTGCAAAAATTAGTATCCATATACAACGGATTACGGGCATGGTGCACGCGATGGTGCGATGGGGTCAGGATGATATTATTGAGGAAACCCAGGCGACCATCATGTACCAAATTTTCGCCAATATGGATCATGCCGCCCCAAAAGCCATCAATAAACATGATCACAAATAACATTGCAGGTGGCACACCCAGTAAAATGCAGGTGGTAGTGCGGATAAAATCGGCATAAGGCCCTTCCAGAAAGAAGTGGGCGTAACTTACCGAAAGGTTCATGCTTTCCGGAGCATGGTGGGTAGAGTGCAGGCACCAGAACAGCCTTACTTTGTGCCCGAAATAATGGTATAAAAAATGGCCGAACTCCCATACAACGTAGCCGTAAATAAACCAGTACCAGGTAAATGTGAGTTTAAATATGGCATACTTTTCAAACAGGCCAATGCAAATACCTACCATGGCAATAGATATTACCCGGCCAATAAAGGCGTTGAACACGTAGGAGAAAAAAGTGAGCTTGTAGCTGATCACTTTAAAACGTTTGTAAAATGCCGCCCTGATAATCTCAATCACCAATAAAAAGGGCATAATAGGCACCAATAAAGCGGTAAATCCTTCATAGGTAAGCAGTTTATCATAATCGCCCGATTTGAGGATCTGCAGTAAATGATTAAAGCCAAAAAAGCCTGTGAATTGATGCCATACAGCGTTTAAGAAGTCCATCATTTAATATTTTATAATTGGTTTATTGATTTATAACGGAATTAATATGTCATTATGTATATACATACTAATTTTTATAAAAGTGCATAAAATTTATCTGACGGGCAAGTAAAATCTGCAATTTAAAGGAGTTTAATTTTAGAAATGAAGTGAAATAAGTAAAAGAACATTTGCCATCACGAACGTGGTATGAAGAGAGATTTTCTAAATTGATGTGCTGGGCGCTCAAACAAAGATGTTTTATCTTGCACATTATTTTTAAACATGGATATTAATTATTTAAAAGGTGATGCCACAAAACCCGTTGGGGATGCGAACAAGATAATAGTACATGTTTGTAATGATATTGGCGGCTGGGGTAAGGGCTTTGTAATGGCCATATCCAAACGCTGGCCCGGGCCCGAAAAACAATACCGCGAATGGTATAAATCACAGCAGGGTTTTGCGCTGGGTCAGGTACAACTGGTACAGGTTGAGCTGGATATATGGGTGGCCAATATGATAGGGCAACATAAGGTTTATAAGGACGAAAATGGCAACCCGCCTATCCGTTATGAGGCTATCCGGGAGTGCCTTCAAAAAATAGCCGAATTTGCATCTGAAAACGATACTACTGTACATATGCCCCGGATTGGCTGTGGTTTGGCCGGCGGTACTTGGGATAAGATAGAGCCTATAATTTTCGATGTACTTATAAATAAGGGAATAGGGGTAACGGTTTACGATTTTTAACAGGATCATCGTATTCTCTTAAACAGGTCAAATAAATAAATACTAATTTATTTATTTGACCTGTTGGCTATTTCATTTACAGAAGTTTTAAAAATCTTAGTTAAATATAATTAAAGCGGCGCTTGCTGCCCGGATCTTCATGTTAACCACTTTACTTGAAGTTCCAAATGAGTTATTGGTAACAACGCCAGTCACTTTAAATGTACCATCATCATCTACAGATGCACCGTTGATGTTTATTCCAGACTTACTTGATAACGAAGGTGCATTTAACAGGTAGGTGGTAGTGGTTTTTACGGCACTTTTACTATTAACAAAAAGGTCAATATCTTTCGTCTCATCTTTATTGATCACAACCATTGCATTTTTACCATCTTTACGAATAAAGCTGTACGCGTCCATATTTTCTGTATTTGGAAAGTCGGTTTTTAGAAATTGTTTAATCTGCGCCTGCTGAAAAAGTAACATGGCATAATACAGCGGCCTGGCTACATTTTTATTATTAACGGTGTTAATAGGTGAGTAAACATATTGGCTTCCGCCTCCCGTATGAAAATTAACCCCTGCAATACCTTGCTGAGCTAAATAGAATAAGAATTCGGTACCCCATATTGATGAACCAAAAGCGTTACTGATACCATCTTGGCCGCCATGATATACAGAATTACATTCTGTAAAGCGAAAAGGTATGTTATCAGCAATAACTCCCGGCTTTAAATATTCTATGATATCCTTGAGCCAGGTATCAAATATCATTAATTTTTTCATGGTAACACTGGGGTTGCCGGCAGGGCCCATGCGGTAATAATGCAACGAGAAAAGATTGATTTTACCGGCTCTGTCCTTTAAAAAGGGTTTCCCCCAGCCAGGTTCATTTGTTTCGGGGCCCGAAAAAATAATACCCGGCACATTGCTTTCTAAACGGTTTGCAAATGAACTATACTCATCAATAAATGTGTTATAGTTATAGGTTTTAGACCTTAAACCATTTAACGGAAAATATTCCGGCTCGTTCCCGATAGCAATGCTGCTTAATGATGTTCCCAGCTTTGCTTTTACGTAAGCCGTTTCCTGGGCGTCATTGTTAAATTGCGCCTCATTAAAATTAAGGCCCCAGATAGTATTCCAACCGGTGGCCTGGCTAAATTTCGTAAACCGGTCAACATCGTTGGTAAATACAAAATCCTGGGTTGATGAATTTCTCTTGCTGTTTGTCCAGGCAATCTTATCTACCGTGGCTCCTCCGATTCTGATTAACCCGGGACCTAAGTTTTTGAACAGGTTAATAAAAGAAGTATTGGAAACATTAAAATAAGTGGTGTCTGTTAATATCAGCTTTTCGAAACTAAATCCTAAGAAGTCATTGGGTACAACCGGGCCGGTGGTATTAACAGATAAGTTAATGGAAACCGCGGAATCGGGCTTTACAATGACACTGTCAGGTGTAGTTTGACCGGGTGTGCCAACTTCAACAGTTTTTTGGGGTACATCACTTTTTTTACACGAAAAAATGGGCAATAGCAATGCCAATAGAATAAACTTTAGGGGAAAGTTTTTGTTCATGATTTTTTTTGCGCAAAATGCAACTCTCTTATTAAGAAATGATGAATTTGTAAAAAATTAGATACAAAAAATAAAATTGTTTAATGTATTGATAATCAGTAGTTTGAATTTATAAACTTCTGTTTGTTGTAAGGTTTTTATTGCTTTGAGTTGTTTTTGAGCCAAATTAAGCTCTTACGCTTAGGAAAAGTTTGCTGTAGCTGTTTAAATTAATGGTTAGAATGGGGATGCTAAGCGCTGAGATTTTAAAACATACTCTTTCTGTTATCAACCGTTGTCACCTAATGTGTGGGCAGATTTTTGTATATTTATAAATGTAACAGCCCGGCCGTTTTTTAATAAACGTGCCGGGCTGTTGCGTTAAGCCAAACAGAGGAGAAAAATCAACTGTTTTGCATATAGTTATTTGATAGTTAATTATTTAATACTTTTTAAATTTTCAAAAGCCCCTCAAAATGGAGTTGGAATTTGTTAAAAAGTGTTAAAATCGATGGTTTGGGGTGAAATTTCGCTCGCTTTTTCACCCTTTTGATCAAAAAAGTGTTAAAATTTAAGGTTTAAAAAGTTTTTGATCATGGTTTCCAGGTGTTGTCTTTTTTATCAGTATCCGGATCATAGGTAGTACCTAACACCAATTGTTTGACCGGTTTTTTAGCTACAAAGGCAACACTGGTAGTTTTGTTGCCTTTGGCCCAACAGGCAATGCTTTGATGCACCAATTGCATACTGCCATCATTATAATATACAGTAAGATTTACAGGTATGGGTTTGGTGCCTATGCTGGTAATAGTCACATTATATTTTTGCAGCTGATGACTTACCCTGCTGATGGCCAGATTGGGCTGCCCGTTATCAAAAAACCAGCTTTTCCAGAACCAATTGAGGTTTACGCCCGAGCCTGTATTGATGCAATTAAAAAAATCATAAGGCATAGGATGCTTGCCATGCCATTGGCTGATGTAGTAGTGCAGGGCCTTTGTAAATAACTCGTCGCCCAGCATATCTTTCACATAAAGGTAGCCAAGGGCAGGTTTGGGATAGCTGTCAATAAATTTGGCTACGCCGATAAGCTGGGGGGTAAGGGTCATGATAGGTACATCCTGTTCATTCCCGGCTGCGTTTTCGGTGGCTGCAATGCCGTAAAAGTCAACAATAGAGTGGTCTATAACCGGGCTGATAAGCCATTCGCCAATGGTAGCCCAGCCTTCATCCATCCAGCCATACTTGGTTTCGTTGGTACCCATGTAAAAAGGGAACATGGTATGAAATATTTCGTGGTCGGTGAGTTCAATGGCGTCGGCGGTGTTTTCTACTGGGTTATCATTCACCATCATGGGGTATTCCATTTGGTCGAGCCCGTCAAATACGGTTTCATGAGGATAGGGGTATGGCCACTTCGGAAACTGGTAACTCATGGTTTCCACGGTTTTGCGGGCGTAGTTAATTACCTCGAAATAGTCCTTATGATTGGGGTTAAAAACTGCATCAACACGAGTGCGGCGATTGTTTTTGGGATCAACCACCAAACTTGATGCTTTCCAGATGTAATGGTTGCTTGTGGCAAAAACAAGGTCGGTTACACTGTCAGCTTCAAATTTCCAGGTATTGGTGGGGTTATTTTTAGTAACATCGGCAGCCTGGATATCGGCCTGGGTAATAATATCGGTTACCTTATCGCTGATGCCGGCCTGGTTTATCAGCTTTACATATTTGGGGTTATATACCTGTTCGGGATTTTTTAGGTCTCCGGTGGCCCAAACCTGGTAATTGCCGGGTACGGTAATCTCGGCATTGAAATGGCAAAAATCGTTGTAAAATTCCTGCGAGCCCAGGTACGGGAGTTCGTTCCATCCATCGATGTCGTCATAAACGGCTATTCGTGGAAAAAAATAAGCTACGAAGAAAGCACCGGTATCAACCTTTCCGGTACGTATATGTGATGTTTTATTGAGTGTATAGTTGTACTCGATATCAAAATGAGCCTTTTGCCTTGGTGATAAAGGGATGTTCAGTATCATGTTGGTGCCCTCCATATGGTGTTTGGCGCTATCTTGTAATTGATTATTGACACTTATCGATTTGATTTGTACACCATCGGTCAGATCCTGTGCTGCAATTGGCATATCGCGAATAGCGCCTTTTTTATATAAATTAGGATATAGCTTAAATAGAATGGTGTTAAGTGTATCCGGGCTGTTGTTGATATAGTCAATAGCTACAGTGCCGGTAATATTGAGGTTTTTGGGGTTAAAGTTTACTTTAATGTTGTAGTTGGCTGTATTTTGCCAATAGTTTTTGCCGGGAGCTCCCGTTTGCGTACGTGTGCCTTTGGTGTAAGTATTTTGCAGATTCGCGGCTATGGGCAATGTGACCTGGGCGTAAGCGATGGTACCACCAGATAACCATGCTATGGCGAGTAATTTTTTGAGGTTAAGCATTAAGCGAAATTATATCAGTTATATTTGAAGGTAAATATAATAAACTGAACAGGCAGCAATGCATGCCGGGTAAATAAGTGATTTTAACATATTTAAGTTTTACGGATAAATACCGTTATTATAACCCATATAAATAAACCAATGACCGCAGAAAAAATGATCATGATAACAGGGAAACAATACCTGGAATTAAAACAAAGGCTGGAAAGTGGCGATGGACTTACCTATAATATAGGTACGGATAAACACCCGGAGGAAGTAAAAATTATCAATATGTATATGGATACCGATCCCGACTTTACGCGTAATCCCCGGCAGTTTGCCAAAATGCACGAAGACTTGCATATACAGGTAAAACTGGAGTATATAACCGAGTCTTAAGTCCAAAATCGGGAGGTCAAAGCCTTTGTTTTTCTGACTTAAGACTTAGAGCCTAAGACGTCCGACTTAAAAAACTACCATCCGCCTTTAAAACCTTCGGTTAAGGCGTTTTGATATTTTTCCAGATCAAAGGAGTATAGGTACGGAGCTTTGTGAGCTCCCCCTTTTCGGGGCTGTTCGGCCCGGTTCAGGATTCCAAAACCCAATATACGGCGCTGAAAGTTGCGTCGGTCCAGCTTTTTATCCAGTATGGTTTCATATAACTTTTGCAATTCAGGCATGGTAAACTCCCTGGGCATCAGATTGTAGCCTATAGGCTGGTAACTGAGTTGTACGCGGAGGGTTTCTAACGCTGTTTTGAATATCAGCTCATGGTCAAGCAAAAATTCAGGCATATCATCCAGGTCGCGCCAGGTACAGGTTTCAGAAAACTGATCTGGTTGGGGAACAACGCCAAAAAAATCAACCAGGGCGTAATAGCCTATAGATAGGAAACGTTTCGCAAACCAGTTTTGTTCATCGGGTACAGTTTCTTTGTACAGATCATGATGGAATTTCGCGCGATCAGGATCTCCAAAGATGTGAAATTGTTGCAAAAATATTTTATCAAGACCGGTACGTTCTTTCAATATACGGTTGGCGGCCATTTCAATAGGTTCCTGTTTTTGTACAAAACCGCCTGGCAAAAGCCATTTATTTTCATCATGAGGCAGCAGCAGCAATACCTTCATTTGCCCTTCATGAAAACCAAAAACAACGCAATCGATAGAAATATGATCGAGATAATTTTTACGCGCGTCTTCGCTGTATTCAATAAGTTGTTCTTTAGTTAACATTTTCGCTATTGTACAAATAAAGTTTGATTATTTAATTATAATAATTACAATTGTGTACTTTATACACCATTGTTTTTGTTTTATTGCAACCAATTTTAACCAGTAACTTTCAATTAAAAGAAGTAATTAATATTCAGTTACATGGCTTTTATTTTGTTCATATTTGTTTATCCAATTCTATTATATCTAAATTAAAAAAATGAAAAAGTGTTTTTCAACCCGAATCGCCAACAAGGTCATTCCGCTTTGTTTTGTGGCAGTGCTCCATTTTTATAAAGCATCGGCCCAAAGCAAAACCGAGGATGCCAAAATGAATACTTACGTTAATGGTTTACTGAGTAAGATGACTCTTGATGAAAAAATAGGGCAACTTAACCTGGTAACTATTGGCGCGGCAACTACAGGGTCTGTAGTAAATAAGGGGGTTGAGGAAAAGATAAAAAATGGCGCCATTGGCGGTGTGTTTGGTATTTGGGGAGCCGATCAGGTGAAACAGATTCAGGACCTGGCGGTAAAGAATTCCAGGTTACACATTCCGCTTATTTTTGGATTGGATGTGATCCACGGTCACCGTACTATTTTTCCTATTCCGCTGGGATTGTCAGCATCCTGGGATATGAGCCTGATCAAACGATCCGCACAGATCGCGGCTAAAGAAGCTACCGCCGAAGGTTTGAATTGGGTGTACTCGCCGATGGTTGATATAGCGCGCGATGCGCGCTGGGGCCGCATTTCAGAGGGTTCGGGCGAAGATCCATGGTATGGTTCGCAGGTAGCTAAGGCCATGGTACAAGGTTATCAGGGCAGCAGCATGAAAAATGCCGATGCAGTGATGGCTTGCGTAAAACACTTTGCCTTATATGGCGGTGCCGAGGCTGGCCGTGAATACAATACTGTAGATATGAGCCGTATTAAAATGTACCAGGATTATCTGCCTCCATATAAGGCGGCTGTTGATGCAGGCGCAGGTAGCTTTATGAGCTCTTTTAATACTGTTGATGGGGTACCAGCTACCGGCAATCAGTGGCTGTTAACTGATGTATTGCGCAAACAATGGGGTTTTAAGGGCTTCGTAGTATCGGATTACACCGCTGTTAATGAAATGACAGCGCATGGATTAGGCGATCTGCAAACGGTATCGGCCCTGGCTCTGAAAGCTGGTTTGGATATGGATATGGTAGGCGAAGGCTTTTTAACTACACTTAAAAAATCATTAACTGCGGGTAAGGTAACCCAACAGGAAATTGACCTGGCTTGCCGCCGTGTGCTGGAAGCTAAATACAAACTGGGATTATTTGATAATCCTTATAAATCAATTGATGCAAGCCGTGAAGCTAAGGATGTGCTAACAACCGAAAACCGTGCCGAGGCACGCAATATCACTAAACATTCATTTGTGTTGTTAAAAAACAGCAATCAGGCTTTGCCATTAAAGAAAACAGGTTCCATTGCATTAGTAGGCCCATTAGCTAACAATCAGCGTGATATGTTGGGCACCTGGGTAGTTGCCGGTGATTGGCAAAAATCAATCAGCGTAATGCAGGGTATTAAAAATGTAGTAGGTGATGGGGTTACTATTAATTACGCGAAAGGTGCCAATATTACTGAGGACAGCTTATTTATACAAAGGCTAAACTTTTTTGGCCAACAGATGGTAGCTGTCGATCCTAAACCAGCCGATGAATTGCTGAAAGAAGCAGTTGATGCGGCTAAAAAATCGGACGTGATCGTGGCTGTGGTTGGTGAATCACAAAGCATGTCGGGCGAATCATCAAGCCGCTCAGATATCGATATTCCAGAAAGTCAGAAAAACATGTTGAAAGAGTTGGCCAAATTGGGTAAGCCATTGGTTATCGTATTATTTAATGGCCGTCCGCTTACTTTAACCTGGGAGGACAAACATGCCAGCGCTATATTAGATGTTTGGGCCCCCGGAACTGAGGCTGGTAATGCTGTAGCTGATGTATTGTTTGGTGATTATAATCCGGCTGGCAAAATTACGGCTACTTTCCCGCGCAGTGTAGGACAGATACCTATTTATTATAATCACAAAAACACCGGAAGGCCATATACCAGCGGGCCGTCAAAATTCAAATCAAACTATCTGGATATTTCCAATGATCCGCTTTATCCGTTTGGTTATGGTTTAAGCTATACCACTTTTGGATACAGCGATGTTAAACTCAGCAAAACAACGCTCAAAGGCAATGAGAGCCTTACAGCAACCGTCACAGTAACCAATACTGGTAAATATGCGGGCGAAGAAGTGGTTCAGCTTTATATCAGCGACCCGGTAGCCAGCATCAGCCGGTCGATAAAAGAACTGAAGGATTTTAAAAAGATAAGCCTGCAGCCAGGTGAGCAAAAAGAGGTATCATTTACGGTTAGGCCAGAGGAGCTTAAGTTTTATAACAGTCAGCTTAAGTACGATTGGGAGCCGGGTAAATTCATTATCCAGATAGGTACAAACTCCAGCGATACCCATACAGCTTCGGTACAGTGGGATAAGTAGAAGGTGTTGATCCTGGTAATTTAGAAAGAGCAGCGATATTATAATATCGCTGCTCTTTCTAGTTTTATAGAAGGAGGGAGAATAATATACCGGCATTTATAAATGTTAAATTAACAATTAAATAAAGGATATATATTTATATAAATGCTTTTAATGCAGGTTTTTATAATTATTTAAATGTTGCAATGACATTATTAATGTTTTAGTGTGGCATTTTGACACTTAATAATGAGTTGCTAATTGAAAAAAATACAACCCGAAAACAATAAAAAATATGATCCTTTTGGTATTACTTGGGGATTATTATGAGGTGTTGTGGATTTTTTAGGTTTTATTATAGTTAACAGTAACAATTTTACATTGTTACATTTTTATAATAATGAATGTTTTGTTAGTAATTTATTAATAAAACATCCTCAAAATGCTATGTTTAACTGCTATAATGATTTACTAATAATTAATTTGTAAATCTTCATTTCTTACTTGTGTAAACAATACACTCTCTTTAAATTAGTTGAGAAGCCAATATAAATTTCTGAAGAAGCAGAAATTACACTGAATTTAATAGTATTATAACATTTTAGTTTTAAATGTGCTCAACCCAAAAGGAGGAGCAGAAGCGGATGATATCGGGGAATAAGTTTAAAATTTATCACGGGAAGATCATATGATTAAACCTTTACACTCTGTAATTTTTCAATCTTCAAAATTTAAATGTCGCTACTTTAAAAGGGACACGATTAGGTTTTCCGTACCGGATAAGCAATTCATCCTTATATTAATGGTCCTATTACAAACTTAAAATTTTGTTTATCTACATAAATCTTAAATCAAAGATATTAATCAACTAAATCTCAATCTCATGTTTAAAAATTTACTCTTAAAAGGAAAGATTCCCTGGTTTTTCCTTACACTACCCGGAACAGATTTGTATGTACTTATCAAAGGTACAATTACAAGCACTTTATCAAGACTAATGGCAAATTTACGCTGAGTTTAAATCTGGGTAATGCACCTTTTTTCCTACATCTGTTATATCAAAACATTAAAGTAAAAGCGGGCCTGATGGTATCAGGACTATTTGCGAGCCGGAAGCAATGTGCTGACCGAAGTTGTTGTGATAGGTTACTGTTCTTAACGGAATAAGAAACATCACAGGTTAGGTTGCTATTGTTGGCCTGGCTATAAAAATCTTAGATTGTAGAGATCTGAGTTTAGTTGATCAGTGTTTGTAGGAACATTGAGTAGCGCTCCGGGGTGAGATACGGAGCGCTTTTTTATTTAATGCATTGAACTAACTGTGGCGATTAAGTCATAAGCCAAACTTAAATTGGTACCGGCATGCTTGCTCCACCTTATTTATACAATCAGTTTAATTTTACGAGGTGATTGTGTGATCTTCTGATCTTTCTCCATCTTCTTTAACAAGCGGGAAATCACTTCCCTTGAGGTGGCCAGATCGGCGGCTATGTGCTGATGGGTGATCACCAGCTCGGTTGATTTATTTATAGCCACTTTTGTTTTCAAATATTGCAACAGACGGTCTTCAAGATTATAGCAAATTACTTGTTTGGTGGTTTCCAGCAGGTCGTTATAATGTTTCTGATATTCATGCAGGATCATCTCGCTGAATGCCGGATATTTGAGCAACCATTCGCGGGCTTTATAAATAGGAACCAGTAAAAGGAGCGACCGCTCCTCCGTAATACCCGAAAAACTCACTTCTTTTTCATTAAACAGATGGGCGAAGCTAAAAATACAGGTAGAGCCCGGGTTGATGTAATACAGGAGGAAGGGCAAGCCATCCTCCTCGCTGTAAACTTTTACCGTTCCATTGATCAATATGGGCAAATTTCGAACCAACTGACCCTGCCTTACCACATATTCATCCGGCTCAAATGATTTAAGTTTACCAAAGCTGATCAGTTCGCCGAGCAAATCTTTTCCAAATTCGGCCAGACATTGGCTTATCAGATTGGTTTCAAATTCATCCATTTTTGCTGCAGTTCATTATCTGCAGCAAATTTACCTTGTTGTAACGGTGTGTGCTTATTTTTTCCAATAATTATTCGCGGCAGCAATGGTGGCAAATTCAATAGCTACGGTTTGACCTATGGCAATAAGCATAGCAGCATCTTCGGCGTAAATTGGGCGTAATCTTTCGCGTACCGCCGCATCCGGCTGGGTGATCTTAATTATAAGACGCGACATTTTAATGGCTAATGCCCTACCTTCTTCAGGTGTTTCGGTTATCAGGGAATTACCTGGTATTAGTTGTACACTGTCTGACATAATTCAAATAAGTTAAATGATGAATGTTTGTTGGTCAAAGTAAAGGCAATAGAAATATGAAATTGGTGACTTTAGTTACAATCCACGATTTTTTAGGCCTGTTGTATGGCTTTTGTCATGTTTTGTTTTGACCATGGCGATACGTTGCCGCCATCAATACAAAACCTAACTTTGTTTATAAAATATGAACACTGCTGATATACTGATCATAGGCGCCGGTGCCGCCGGACTAATGGCTGCTCGCGAACTAGCCAACACGGGTAAAAAGGTAATAGTACTGGAGGCGGATAACCGCATCGGGGGGCGCATCCACACACAATATGATGCTACAACCGGAGAATATACAGAACTAGGGGCCGAGTTTGTACATGGAGATCTGCCGGTTACCATAGGCTTATTGAACGAGGCGGGTATATCTTATCGTTCTGCTTCGGCAGAGATGGTACAATATGATGAGGGTGCCTTTGTAGAAAATGAATCATTTATTGAGCATTGGGATTTGCTGATCGACAAATTGAACAGCCTGCAGCAGGACGTCAGTATTGAAGAGTTTATGCTGAAAGAGTTTCCTGATGATGAATATGCGCGGATGCGTACCTCGGTGAGGCAATTTGTATCAGGCTATGATACCGCCGACCCACAGAAAGCCAGCAGCTTTGCCTTGCGGAAGGAGTGGCAAAGCGAAGATGACAGCGCGCAGCACCGGGTAGCAGGAGGGTACGTGACTTTACTGAATTACCTGGCTGGTGAATGCAAATCCAATAACGGTCAAATATTTCTGAACGCCATAGTAAAGGATATTTATTGGAGCCCCGGGGAGGTAAGTGCCATTACAGCTGACGGTACAGCTTACCACGCCCAACAAATAGTGTTGGCTGTACCGCTTGGTGTTTTGAAAGCTGGTGAAGGCCAAACAGGCGGAATAGCTTTTCATCCGCCGCTTAAAACGCACGCCGAAGCTATACAGGGGATGGGTTTTGGTTCGGTGATCAAAATATTATTGGAATTTGACGAGGCTTTCTGGTACAGTGAAGAAACCGAAGCACGCATTGGCCGGAGCCTCGACAATATGGGCTATCTACTTTCGCAGGAAGAAATACCTACCTGGTGGACGCAATTTCCGGAGCGATCCAACATATTTACCGGCTGGATAGGAGGAGCGGATGCCGAAGCCAAAAAAGAAAAGACGGATGAAGAAATACTGGTGCAGGCCTTGCAGTCGCTTGCCAATATTTTCCGGCTGAGTGTGGAGGAATTACAGCAAAGACTTAAAGCATGGAAAGTGGTAAACTGGACAGCCAAACCATTTACCCTGGGCTCATATGCTTATGATACGGTTAACGCGGCTGTCTGTCGCAACACGTTAAACACACCAATTGATGACACTCTGTTTTTTGCTGGCGAATATCTTTATGAAGGCACCGCCATGGGTACCGTAGAAGCTGCTTTGACCAGCGGAAGGGGTGTGGCGGAGATGATTATATCATAAATTTATTAAGCGTAAAACGATGTTATTTCGAATGGAGAGAGAAATCTTCTGCATAATGCCTTGACAATTTTATAAGATTTCTCTCTCTGTTCGAAATGACAATTTTGGCTAAAAGAGTAGGCTTCGATTGCCCCTGTATAAAGCGGCTAAGGCTCATCAAACCAACATTTCTTCCTGTTCCAGCTTGGTTATAAATCGTTGAATTCTCTTTTCTCTTGTTTCGGGTGTTTTTGCCTGATGCAAATGGTAGTATATAATAAAAAGGTTGGTTTTGTTAAGCGTATCAAAAAAGGCCCTGGCTTTTGTATTATTGTTTAACTCTTTCATAAAATCCTCCGGAATGATCGCCTCCTGTTGCGGAGCGTAAGCTTTTTCCCAGCGACCATCAGCTTTGGCCATATCTACCTGTGCAATACCCGGAGGGCGCATTTTTCCACTGGTGGTTAACCTTTGGATGTGCTCCGTGTTCCGGTAGGACCAAGTACTTCTGGCCCTTCTGGGTGTGAATTTTTGAATAAAGGATACCTCATCCAATTTCTTTTTAATCCCATCTATCCATCCAAAGCAAAGAGCCACATCTAAGGCCATCGCGTAATTAATGGATTTTATGCCCGAGTCCTTTTTGAATATCTTCAGCCAGATGCCATCTGTATTTTCATAGTTCTTGTCCAGCCATTTTTCCCATTGTGCGGAGGTTTTAAAAGAAAGCAACGGTAGCTCTTTTTTTGATGATGGAATGGTTTGTTTCATGAAACAAAGAAAACCGAGCCACATGACAGCCCTATGTCAGTAGTGCAAAAAGATGTTATCGATTAAATGAGAGGTGAAGAGGTGTTGATGAAGTGATCAGAACATTCCCTACACCCCTTCAAGAGAGGAATCTCAATGCCCCGCTTTTTTAATTATCCTAACGCGCCATAGGATGAAGCCGGGTGATGGCATCCATTAGCATACTTAATTTACGCCCCAAACTGCCGTAAATGATGGTCGATATGTTTATAAACAAAGGGACCGATCTGTTCGCGGGTCATAGAACCAAAAAAGGGATGTATAAAGCCTGGATTGGAGAAATTAGCATAATCCCTGATCTTGGCGAGCCATTCCGTCCGCTCTGATACCATGTCGCCATTGCCGGTAATTCTAAGTTCGGGAAGAGTAGGGGTATTTCTCGCCAGGGGCGATTCATCTTTCATAACCCTGCGTAAAGCCATCCGGCCAAAAATACGACCGATAAATGCACGTTTGTATTTTTGCCTGCCTTGCATCATGTCTTCCCAAAGGTTGCAATGCCTTACCATCTGGTAAACATTCATTTTGCCCCATTGCGCCTTGCTGTCTCTGTTTAATGAATTCACCCTGCCAATGAGTTCATCCCTTGTTTGCTGGTCGAAGATCGATTTCATAGCTTAAGATTCAATTTGTGCCAATGAAAACCAGTTGCCAGAATCGTCTGTAAACAAGGCTTCATAGCCATAAAACTCTTTTGTTGGTACCTTTTTGAATACCACTCCTTTAGCCTTTAATTCTTCGTAGGTTGCCAGCAGGTCGTGGCAGGTGAATACGGCCGCACCGAAGGTTCCTTTTTGGATAAGGTGGGTCATGGTTTGTACGGTTTCCTTATCAAACATGCCACCTTCGGCAACCAGGAACAGGGTTATTTCCAGTTCGGGTTGTTCGGGCGGGGTTACGGTCAGCCACCGGGTACCTTCGCCCATGGGGGCATCTGTGTGTACCTTGAAACCCAGCTTGTTTACATAGAAATCGTATGCGCGGTTCTGGTCAAGAACATAAATGCACATGTGCGTTACTTTGGTGATCATTTTTTGTATGTATTTGGTTAACAATACAAACATGGGCAATGCATCACATTATTACCTCTTGAAAATTGCTATTTTTTGATGTAGCCGTGCGATTCTGCAAAGCAATTTGGAACAGCAGATAAGGGATTAGCTCGAATGGCCTGCTGCTTTGCTTTTTGACTGTTTTGAAACACTGAAGGTGTTTTACCCACCACTTTTTTAAATACGGCTGTAAACGATGTGGGACTGTCAAAACCGATGCTTACACAAACATCCATAATGGTATTGCCTTCGGCCAATAATAGGCGGGCTTTGTCTATCCGCACTTGGGTAAGATAATGATGCGGGGTTTTACCGTATATGGATTTAAAAAGCCTGATAAAGTGATATTTGGAGAAGCATGCTTCATCGGCTATGTTGGAAATATCAATGTTTTGGGAGAAATGACTGTCGATGAATAGTTTGGCTTGCACTATCCGTTTATACAGATACATTTTCTCGTATTGTTCCATTTGGTTATAAATTAAGTATTCTGAACCAGAATTTACGGAATTTAAGAATTAACAGAATAATAAATTCGATTGCTGAATCCGAAATTAAAAATAAATCAAAATTCGAACATCTGAAACGACGGCGCCCTCAACGAAGTTAATTCGAAATCAAGATGCTTTCCAGTAATTACCCGATACGATGATCATGTCAAGCATTTTGATGCTGTTATCGTAATAGTCGTAATCTCGGAGTTTAAAGGCAACCAGGTAATCCCATAGCTTATTGAGCCATTGTTGGTTACGCTGATCAACCGTGGCTGATACGGTGAAAGGGGCTATAAAACTCAGCGCTTCAAAATACCGGCCTTTGATATCATTCCCGGCCAGGGTATATCCTGCCGAAATATTATCGGGATTGCCATTGGTGGTTTCGCGGATCCAGTGGTTTATTTTATCGGTGAAAATCTTAGCTCTTTGGTCACCATATAATAAATAGTCGCTGGCTATTCGCCAGGGTACGCGGCAGGCATTGTAGTTATAATAACCATCGTAAGGCGATTCGAGGTAATTGCGCTGTGCCGGATGAGGAGATTTATTTATACCATGGATAAAGTCGGGTACCAGGCCGGCATCGGGGCTGTATTGGGCTTGCATAGTAGAGAAGAGGTGATAATTATTATCGATTGCTGATTTCCATTTGCCATTGTGTAAAGTGGCCTCAAAGGCTTTAAAATGGGCCGGCATAAAGTCGGATGAACGCATATCGAAGTAGTCGGCACTATCATATTCAATGGCGTCGCTCAGCAAAACGGAATAAGTCTTGGGGTTGATCTCGTGCTGCATAATGGCCGCTATGATGCTTTGCGCTTCGTGCAGGTAATTGATATTGCCTTTGTTGCCCCATTGTTTGCCAGCCAGCAGCAGGGAATAGGCAATATCCATATCGCCATCGGTAGCGGTGCTGTGGTCAAGATCTTTACAGCCTTTTACTTGAGCCCAAGCCATGAGGTAGGGAGAGGTTTTGGCCGGATGGGCCTTGTAATATTGGTAAAGACCATCGAAAGTAGCCTGTGCCGATGGATCATAACCAGCCATCAGTACGGTTATAACCATACCGTAGCCCTGACCTTCGGATACACATTCTTTGCCTTTTCTTTCAAACCAAATATAATATTGATCAGGTTTGCAGCCGGGTTTTACGTAGCGCTTTTTCCACTGATTATAAAATAGTTCTACCTGTTTATCCAATTGTTGTTGGGACAGGTGGTTGGGTTTGATGCTGCCTTTGGTGTAGGAGTAATGCTGCGGGAAGGGCATGGAGACCTCACCTAAATCCTCTCCTTTGGAGAGGACTTTACTCTGTATCTCTTTAATTCCCTCTCCTTTGGAGAGGGCCGGGGTGAGGTTTCCAATACTTATACCCAGTACAAAAAGGAGGTTAAACCACCTGTTCCAGTAATTCTTCAAAATGCTCTTCTTCCATACACATTTGATTCTCGGCAAAATACAGTTTCAGGCAGGCCAGGAAATTCTGGATAACCGGGTTATCCTTGCAGGTAGCGGCATACCAAGTGCGTTTGGCTACGCTGTGGTGTAATGGTTTGGCCACTACGTTCCGGTTGGCCAGGTAAGGTTTCACTATCCAGTCGGCCATTACGCTGATGCCCAGGCCCGCGTTTACCATCTCGATGGTAGCATCGGTGTAGTGGATGCGGTTGAGTGTTTTGGGTTTTACGTGTTGTTCCTGTATCAGGGTTTCAATAAGCGGGGTATCCTGGTAGCTGGGATCATAAAGGGCCAGTATCAGGTCCTGATCCTGAAAATCGCAGATATTGATTACATCCTTTTTGGCCAGTGGATGATCTGCTGGTAAAATAGCATTTAGGCGGTCCTCAAAAATAGGTTCGTAAGTTATTTTGGTGTTCACCATCTGGGTACGTACAATACCCAGATCCAGGTCGCCTCGCATGAGGTATTCCAACGGGCGGCGGGTGGCATCCGATACGATGTTGATATGGATATCCGGCCACTGGCTTTTAAAATCTTTGATAACACCGGGCAGCCAGTGGTAGGCCGTATAGCACTGCATACTGATATTGAGCTTGCCGGTTTTACCGTTTTTATAGTTGCGGATGTCCTCTTCCATCGAGCGTATCTCGGCAATGATCTTCTCAGAACTGCGCAAAAAGCGATAGCCAATCTCAGACAAATGTAATTTTTTGCCTTCGCGGTGAAAAACTTCAATATCCAGCTCTTTTTCCAGTTCCTTTAACTGGTGGCTCAGGGCCGATTGAGTAAGGTGCAGCGTTTCGGCTGCTTTAGTTAATGTGCCCTCTTTTGATATGGTATCAACTAAGCGGAAGTGGTGGAGTGCTATGTTCATTATGAATTTTACTAATGATTATGACAAAATTAATTCATTTTTTTCATACATCCTATAGCCCTACCTTTGCCGTGTATAAAATACACGTTATGTATAAGCTACCTTCAAAACAACTACTTCTGTTTTTAGGTGTTTTATTTGTCTTCCAGGCTCAGGCTCAGCAAAAAGTTTTAAACATCAAAGATGCTGAACAAATGGCACTCGCTAACTACGGTACCATCAAATCCAAAGCTAATCAGTTAAACGCTGCTAAGGCATTTCTAAAAGAAACACGTACAGAATATCTACCAGATGTAAGCATCTCGGCACAACAAGACTACGGAACGGCTAACGGCCAAAACGGACCTTTGTATGGTTACCGTGGTTTATCCGTAGCATCATCAGGCCCCGCCCAGGCTAATCAAAACTGGAACGCGGCATTTGGCTCCTTGTATTTAAGTAACGTAAGCTGGGATTTTTTCAGCTTCGGTAAATCAAAAGAACGGATCAAAGTACAAAAGAACATTGTTAACCGTGAAGAGACGGATCTGGTACAAGAGCAATTTCAGCACGAAGTTCGTGTAGCCAGCACCTATTTAAATCTACTGGCGGCTCAGCAACTGGAAAAGGCACAGCAGGATAACCTGAACCGTGCTATGGATCTGCAAAAAGTTGTGGCGGCCCGTGTAAAGAATGGACTGAATCCGGGTGTGGATTCGGCTTTGGCCAACGCGGAGGTATCCAACGCCAAAATCTCGTTGACCAATACGCAGCAAACTGTTCAAGATCAGAGCAACCAACTTTCGGTTTACCTGGGCATCCCGGCGCAAGATTTTTTATTGGACAGCGCCTTTGTAACCAAATTGCCTACCACATTGGATGCTACAAGCGCGGTACAACTGGCAGACCACCCGCAATTACGCTATCTGCAAAACCGCATCGGCGTAAGCGATGAGCAGGCCAAATACCTCAGAACTTTCAGCTACCCTACATTTACCTTGTTTGGTGTGTACCAGGGCAGGGGATCAGGTTTTAATTATGATTATACCACCAACCCAAACAGCGTTAACAGTAGTTATGGCGCCGGGGCCAATCCAACCCGGTACAATTATCTGTTTGGTGTAGCCATGGTTTGGAATATTACCAGCCCATTCAGGGTGCATTACCAGGTACAATCGCAAAAATATACCTCAGCGCAGTTCAAAAATGACTACGACCTGGTGCAGCAGCAACTGACGGCACAGCTGGCATTGGCACAAACCCGCATCGGTAATTCATTGAAAAACTACCGCGAGGTACCGGTTGAGGTTTCGGCCGCGAGCGATGCTTACAAGCAGAAATATACCTTATATAAAAACGGACTGGCCAACATTGTTGATTTTACCCAGGCTCTTTATACACTGAACCGTGCCGAGGTTGACCGCTACATTGCCTTAAACAATGTATGGCAGGCACTGCTGTTTAAATCGGCAGCTACCGGCGATTTCGGCATATTCATTAATAATTTTTAATAACAGTAATACACATTTATAATGGGAATGATCAAAGGGGCGCTACAAAAACCAATTACCATATTGGTTATAGTTGCCGGACTGTTTTTTTTCGGGATCAATGCGGTACGTACTATCAAGATAGATATCTTTCCTGATCTTAACTTGCCGGTTATCTACGTATCCCACCCTTACGGAGGTTTTACTCCCGACCAGATGGAGGCTTATTTTGGTAAGCAGTATGTGAACCTGCTACTTTTTGTTTCGGGTGTTAAAACCATCGAAACCAAAAACGTACAGGGTTTAACACTGATAAAAGTTACTTTTTACGAAGGTACTAATATGGCACAAGCCGCGGCGGAGGTCACGGCGTTCACCAACAGGGCCCAGTCGGCATTCCCGCAGGGTTCACAACCTCCATTTATTTTGAGGTTTGATGCCTCTACGCTACCGGTTGGTCAGTTGGTACTTAGTAGTCCTACCCGATCAAACAACGAATTGCTTGACTTCGCCCTGGTTTATATCAGATCGGCATTTACATCGGTTCCGGGATTGGTAGCACCTGCTCCTTTTGGTGGTAACCAGCGAACCGTGGTAATCAAGGTTGATCCTGGATTGTTACGCTCGCACAACTTAACACCCGATCAGATCGTGGCTGCTTTGCGTGAGAATAACCAAAACACCCCCGCGGGTAACGTACGTATAGGCGACTATAACTACCTGGCACCGGCAAATACTACCATCAAAAAGATTCCGGATTTTGGTAATATCCCACTATACAAAAATGGTGTACAAACAGTTTTTTTACATGATGTAGCTACTGTAGAAGATGGCGCGGACATCACCAACGGTTACGCACTTATTAACGGTAAACGTTCGGTTTATTTGCCTATCACCAAATCGGCTACGGCTTCAACCTGGGATGTGGTGCAGAATTTGAAAAAAGCGCTTCCCCGTTTCCAGGCTTTGGTTCCGGATGACGTAAAATTGTCGTTTGTATTTGACCAATCGGTTTACGTAATTAATGCGGTAAAGAGTTTGGCCGAAGAGGGCGCCATAGGTGCGGTACTCACTGGTTTAATGGTGTTGCTGTTCCTGGGTGACAAACGCGGTGCACTCATCGTAATATTAACTATACCAACCTGTATTATATCAGCTATATTTTTCCTTTCGCTTTTTGGGCAAACCATCAATATAATGACGCTGAGCGGTTTGTCGTTGGCTATTGGTATCTTGGTGGATGAGTCGACGGTAACGATCGAGAACATACACCAACACTTTGATATGGGTAAACCCAAAGCCCTGGCTATATGGGATGCCTGTAAGGAGATCGCTTTTCCTAAATTACTGATCTTGTTCTGTATCCTGGCAGTGTTTGCACCGGCCTTTACTATGAAAGGTATTCCTGGAGCGTTGTTCCTGCCGCTGGCGCTGGCCATTGGTTTCTCCATGATCGTATCTTACTTCCTGGCGCAAACCTTTGTACCTATCATGGCCAACTGGATCATGGTAAACAAACATGAAGACCACAGCCATGCAGATGGTTTTGCTTTGGAAGATGAAGGCGAACCATGGGAGCAAAAAGAAAAAGCCATGAAAAGGGCTTTGGAGCATACGGGTAAAGAAGTAACCCGTTTTGACAGGTTCAGGGATAGCTTTATGCGCCTCATGGACAGGATGCTGCCCAACCGCAAGATCCTGGTAACTGTTTATGTTGTTGTTGCTTTTGGCTTAGCCTTCCTGCTCTTTAACATTATTGGCCGCGACGTATTACCAAAAGTAAACTCCGGAACATTCCAGGTACGTTTGCGCGCGCCCGATGGTACCCGTTTGGAGCGTACCGAGATAGAAGTAGTGAAAGCGCAGCATATACTGGGTAACATTGTGGGTAAAAATCACATTGCTATTACGTCTACTATGGTGGGTACGCACCCATCTTCGTTCTCCACCAACCCGATATATATGTTTATGGCTGGTCCGCAGGAAGCAGTTATGCAGGTGAGCTTAACAGAAGACTATAAAGTGAACCTGGATGATCTGAAAGAAAAATTCAGGGACTCTATAGCTCAAAAAATGCCTGGCATAAAGATCTCCTTTGAGCCGATAGAACTGACTGACAAGATCCTGAGCCAGGGATCGCCAACACCGATAGAAGTTACCCTGGCCGGTAAAAACAAAAAACAAAACCAGGAATACGCGTTCAAGATATTGGATAAATTAAAACAGATCAAATATCTGCGCGATGCACAGATAGGCCAGTCGTTTAACTATCCGTCGTTAGATATTACTATCGACAGACAAAGAGCAGCGCAACTGGGTGTAGGTTTAAATGATATATCCCGCTCGTTGATCGCTTCTACCTCATCATCGAGGTTTACCGAAAAAAATAACTGGATAGATGAGCGCGTAGGATTAAGCTACCTGGTACAGGTGCAGGTGCCTGAATATCAAATGGCCAGCCTGAACGATGTGAAGGAAATACCGGTATTGGCTAACCAGGCACGCCCTACGCTGGGTGATGTGGCCGATGTGAAAACCGGCTTAGCTAATGGCGAAGATGATAACATTGGTGCTATACCAACCCTGTCTGTTACGGCCAATATCAATAAAAAAGATTTAGGTACCGCAACGCATGATGTGCAGGAAGCTATTAAATCTATAGGAAAATTGCCGCACGGGCTAACCGTTGAAATGCGCGGTTTAAGCCAGACATTAACCGATACATTGGATAGTTTACAATCAGGTTTGTTGGTAGCTATTATCGTGATATTCCTGATGCTGGCAGCTAATTTCCAGTCGTTCAAAATGTCGTTCGTGGTACTATCAACGGTGCCTGCGGTATTGTTCGGTTCGTTATTATTGGTTAAAATAACCGGGGCAACGCTCAACCTGCAATCATACATGGGTATGATCATGTCGGTAGGCGTATCCATCTCCAACGCGGTATTGTTGATAACCAACGCCGAAGAATTGCGTAAACACAACGGGGATGCGTTGAAAGCCGCCCGTGAAGCAGTGGCCCTGCGTTTGCGCCCTATATTAATGACCAGTTTGGCGATGGTTGTGGGTATGATCCCGATGGCATCCGGCCTGGGCGAAGGCGGTGACCAGACATCACCACTCGGCCGTGCGGTTATTGGCGGACTTATTGCTTCCACATTTGCGGCCCTGTTAATATTACCATTGGTTTTTGCCTGGGTACAAGGTAATGCCACCACACAATCAGTTTCATTAGATCCAGAAGATAAAGAAAGTAAATTTTATGTCCCTTTGCACCATCATGAAAAAGCTTAAAAATAGATCCACCATTATGCTTGCCGTATTAGCGGTAGCAGTAAGTTTCCTGAGTGCGTGTCATTCAGAGGAAAAAGAAAAAGAAAGCGCCGAAGAGCAACAACAGGAAGCAGTGGAAACCCCATCGGTCGAGCTGGTTTCGGTTCAAAAAGGAAAACTGAGTGGTTCAGTTACCATTCCCGGCGAACTGATCCCTTATCAGCAGGTCGACCTGTATGCCAAGGTGAACAGCTATGTGAAAAAACTGCTGGTTGATATCGGTTCCGAAGTACACCAGGGACAATTACTGGTTGTTTTAGAAGCACCGGAGATCAACTCGCAATTAGCAGGCGCGCAGTCAAGAATTAAGCAACAGGAGGCCATTTACTATGCCAGCAAAGCTACTTATGACCGATTGTTAAGTACCAGCAAAACTCCCGGTACCGTATCGCAAAATGACCTGGAGCAGGCTGAAGCCAAAAAGAACTCTGACCTGGCCAACGTAGAAGCAGCCAAATCGGCTTACAAAGAAGTTGCTGCTAACCTGGCTTACCTGGAAATACGCGCTCCGTTTGATGGTGTGATCACCAGCCGTAATGTAAACCTGGGTGCTTATGTAGGTCCGGGTGGTAAAAGCACCGATCCACTGTTTACTTTACAGGATCAGAAAAGACTGCGTTTGGTAGTATCCATACCAGAAAGCTCTACAGGTTCATTAAGCAACAAAAGTGAAGTTGATTTTACGGTGAAAGCTTTGCCTAACCAAAAATTCACCGCGCAGGTGAAACGTTTGGCCGGTGCTTTGGATGAAAAATTAAGAGCCGAGCGTTTAGAAATGGACGTATACAATAAAGATAAAAAGCTTTTGCCGCACATGTTTGCCGAAGTTAACGTGCCCCTGCCAGGTGGCGATAGCGCTTATGTGGTGCCAAAAACCGCTGTTTACACTTCTACCGAAAAGGTGTTTGTAATTAAGGTGGTAAATCATAAAGCGATATGGGTTGACGCTAAAAAAGGCTTAACATCGGGCGATTTGATGGAAGTTTACGGCGATATTAAACCAGATGATAAACTGGTAAAAGTAGCCTCAGACGAGATCAGGAACGGATCAACAGTAAAAGATAAATAATTAGTTGATAGGATAAGGATTGAGTTAATTCAGTTGACTGATTACTTTTGTTTTGCATCCCGCTTTGCTTTAAGCAAGGTGGGATGTTTTTTTATGGATAATTATAGATATAAAAAGGAATGTCATTTCGAACGAGCGGATAATTTAATCATGTCATTGCGAGGAGGAACGACGAAGCAATCTCATCGCGTTCAATATGCGAGCGAGGAGATTGCCACGCTACGCTCCAATGACATGATTGGGCAAAGATGCCGAAACAAGTTCGGCATGATGGGATTGTTTGCTTCTTACTTTTGCAGCAACTGCAGTATTTTAGTACCTATAAGATCTGTACTTTCTGCCGCGTTGGATAGTATTACTACAGCAATGCTCTTTTGCGCATTAAAAGCCAGGAAGCTGCTGCTGCCGTAGGTACCGCCGTTATGAAAATAATACTCCACACCGTCAACAATAATAATATGCCAGGCAAGGCCCATTTTGGCATCCTTACTGAAAGTGATCTGATGAGTTAGCTCAAAAGCTTTACCGAGCTTGTCAGGAGCCGGTGTCATATTGGCCTTTGCATATGCCAGCAAATCATTTACTGATGAATGAAGGGCCCCGCAAGGGGCTAAAACGTCAAAATCCCAGGCAGGAGTAGCTTCACCGCTGGCATTATATACGGTAGCGAAGTTGCTTAACCGGGCCGGACTTAAACGCTGGGTAGTACTTGACATGACCAGCGGGCGGCAGATGATTTCGAGCACCATTTGCTCAAATGTTTTACCACTCAATTTGGACAGGATGGTGCCAAGCAATCCCACACCTAAATTGGAGTAATCGTATCTTTCACCGGGTTGGCTATTCAGTTTACAGGTTTTAAGGTAGGCAAACAGCTGCTGCTTGGTGTAATCTTTATAAGGATTAAGCTCATCGGTCGCGCTAGCCTCCATATTATCCGGAATACGGGCTAAACCCGAAGTATGATTGCTTAATGATTCCAGCGTGATCAATTTTAACTCCGGATTTTTGGCCACAGAATCGGGCAGGTATTTAATAACAGGATCGGTCAGTTTTACTTTGCCTTCGTTTACATAGTAAGCCAGTAAAGTAGCCGTAAACGTTTTGGTGATAGATCCTATCTCATAAATGGTATGAAGTGTGGGCAGTTGCTTGTTACCTTTGGTGGTTTCGCCATAGTTGTAGGTGCTTATTTGGCCATCTTTTAAAACGCCTACACTTAAGCCCACGGTATTGGCTTTTTGAATATACCTGCGTACAACAGATTCGATCGCTTTGTCCATGGAGGTTAATAACTTATTGGTTGAGGCAGCCTGATTTAGCTTATCGGCGGTTACCTGGTTAAATGGTTGAAACAGGAAAAGATCCAGTTTATTGTCCTGATCAAGACTCATTTGCAGCTGTAAAGTAACCGCGCCGAAGATCAGCTTATAGGTACTTACTTTGTTATTAACAAAACTAACAAGCGATGAACCTTTAATATCGCCCAGTGGGAAAAGCTGCTGGTTGGCCACAGACCGGAAGCCTTCGGGAGTTAAGGTTTTTTTGAATAATTCACCGCCAAGGGAATAAAGTGAATCGGCTTTCTGGGCGTTAAAATATTTTTGAACCAGGGCAAATACCGAATCTGTTTTTACCTGCTGACGACTTTGAGACTGTGCGGATAAGGTATGAAATAAGGAAGCTATGAAAAGGCATAAACAGCAAATATTCTTAAACTTTATCATTTTACTTTGCTTATCAACGCTGACAACAAGCGTTGTTATATAAATAGGGTTAAGAAAACTGAACCTGCTTGCTTAATGAAATTTAAGGCGTTTGCCCGGCCAGCAGGTACAGTACAGCCATACGCACAGCTACACCGTTCTCTACCTGGTCAAGAATGATGGATTGCTTGCTGTCGGCTACATCGCTGGTGATCTCCACGCCGCGGTTGATAGGACCGGGGTGCATTACCGTGATCTCTTTATCTAATGAATCCAGGATGGTTTTATTCAAGCCAAAAAGCATAGTGTATTCTCGCAGGGAAGGGAAATACTTAATGTCCTGACGCTCCAGCTGTATGCGTAGCATGTTGGCTACATCGCACCAGTTTAGGGCTTTTATTAAATTATGTTCAACTTTTACGCCAAGCGAACCGATGTATTTAGGGATCAGCGTAGTCGGGCCGCAAACCATAACCTCGGCACCCAGTTGTTTCAAACAAAGAATGTTGGAAAGCGCGACACGGGAGTGCAGTATATCCCCCACGATCGCCACTTTTTTGCCCGCCACATCACCATATTTTTCGCGGATGGAGAAAGCATCCAGCAAAGCCTGGGTAGGGTGCTCATGAGCGCCATCGCCAGCATTTACGATCTGGGCCTTTACATGTTTCGACAGGAAGATGCCCGCGCCCGCATAAGGGTGGCGCATCACCACCATATCTACCTTCATGGCCAGAATATTGTTTACCGTATCGATCAGCGTTTCGCCTTTGCTTACCGATGACGATGACGCCGCGAAGTTCACCACATCTGCCGAAAGACGCTTCTCGGCCAATTCGAATGACAGGCGGGTACGAGTGGAGTTCTCAAAGAAAATATTGGCAATAGTTACATCGCGCAAAGATGGCACTTTCTTGATCGGCCGGTTTAAAACGGATTTAAAAGTATCGGCAGTTTCAAATATCAGCTCGATATCTGCCCGGTTCAAATCTTTTATGCCTAATAAATGCCTTGTGCTTAGTCCTGCCATGATTTTTTATTTCGGATTTCGGATGTTCGATTTCGGATTTTTTTATTCTCTGAATTTCGATTCTGAAATTTATTTTTTTGTCCCTCTCGTCATTGCGAGGTACGAAGCAATCCCCAACTTACAGAGCGACCCTGTATAGCTTAGAGATTGCTTCGTACCTCGCAATGACGCTTTAATATATGTACTTTCTTATAATACTACTCCGCTGCTTCCGATACCAGCACAATTTTATCTTCGCCATCGGTATCTTTCCAGCTTACTACTACTTTTTGCGATGCGATGGAATCCACTTCAATCCCTACATAATCTGCCGATACGGGTATGTGTCGCGAGTAACGGCGATCAACCAGTGCCAGTAACTCCACCTTCTCCGGGCGACCAAATGCCTGCATGGCATCCATGGCGGCACGAATGGTTCGGCCAGTCCAGAGCACATCATCCATCATCACTACTTTTTTGCCTTCAATAATAAAATCTATCTTGGTTTGATTAGGTACCAGTTGCGATTCGCGCCTGCGGAAATCATCGCGGTAAAAGGTAATATCCAGGTCGCCCTGCAAAATGGTTTTGCCGGGTAATATTTTTCTGAGTTCTTCGGCTACGCGTTTGGCCAGGTATATGCCCCGCGGCTGAATACCAATAAGCACCGATTGTGAAAAATCATCATGATTTTCAATCAACTGGCGACATAAACGTTGTATGGTGATCTGAAATTTTTGTCCGTCGAGCAGTGTAAGATTTTGCATCGTATGGGTGGATTTGGGCAAAAATAGTAAATAGTTTTGAGTTTTGGGTGATGAGTTTAAAAAGCTGTTAACGGAAGTACAGTAACTAAAATATGAAGTCCCAGAATTTATTTCGGGATCCCATTATAAAAGTATATAAGATGCTTCACAAGCAACAAAAAAGCCCTTCCGTTTATTCGGAAGGGCTTTGTGAGAATATGCTTCAGTTAAAGCTTACGCTTCTTCTTCAGATCCTTCAGCTTTTTTAGCTGGTGCAGCCTTGCGGGCTTTGTTTTCAGCACCTTCCATTTGCTCTTTTAACTGAGCTAATACGCTAAGATCGCCTAAAGTTGATTTTTCAACTGATTCTTTCACTTTTTTCACCGCGTTGCTAGCAGATTTTGCCTCTTTTTTGCGGTTTTCAAATTCCTGTACACGAGCATCAGCGCGAGCTTCTTCCCAGATACGTGAGTGTGAAATAACGATACGTTTGTTCTCTTTGTTAAATTCAATGATCTTGAATTCAGCGGTTTCTTCAGCTTTTACTGATTTACCGTCTTCTTTAACCAGGTGTTTGGTTGGCGCGAAGCCTTCAACACCGTAAGGTAAAGCTACGATAGCACCTTTGTCAGTTACTTTCAGTACAGTACCTTCATGAATTGAATCAATGGTAAATACGGTTTCGAAAGTATCCCAAGGGTTTTCTTCGAGCTGTTTGTGACCTAAGCTTAATTTGCGGTTCTCTACGTCAAGCTCTAAAACAACCACGTCTAATTTTTCACCAACTTTAGTGAATTCGTTAGGGTGATTTACTTTTTTAGACCAAGAAAGGTCAGAGATGTGGATCAAGCCGTCGATGCCGTCTTCCAGTTCAACAAACACACCAAAGTTGGTCATGTTTTTAACTGTTGCAACGTGCTGAGTGCCGATAGCATATTTCTCAGCAGCATTTTGCCATGGATCTGGAGTTAATTGTTTAACACCCAATGACATTTTGCGCTCTTCGCGGTCAAGTGTTAACACTTGTGCTTCAATCTCGTCGCCAACTTTCAGGAATTCCTGAGGGTTGCGCAGGTTTTGTGACCATGACATTTCTGATACGTGGATCAAACCTTCAACACCAGGGATGATTTCCAGGAATGCGCCGTAATCAGCAACGGTAACAATTTTACCTTTAACTTTTGAACCAACCTGAATATCTTCAGAAAGGCTTTGCCAAGGATGAGGAGTTAATTGTTTTAAGCCCAGAGCAATACGTTTTTTCTCGTCATCAAAATCAAGCACAACAACGTTGATTTTTTGATCCAATGAAAGAATTTCGCGTGGATGCTCGATACGGCCCCAAGATATATCAGTAATGTGCAGTAAGCCGTCAACACCACCAAGGTCAATAAATACACCAAAGTCGGTAATGTTTTTAACGGTACCTTCCAATACCTGTCCTTTTTCAAGGCGTGCAACAATTTCTGTTTTTTGGTTTTCCAAATCGTCTTCAATCAGCACTTTGTGCGATACCACTACGTTTTTAAACTCGTGGTTGATCTTAACAACTTTGAATTCCATTGTTTTACCTACATACACATCGTAATCACGAATTGGTTTGATATCGATTTGTGAGCCAGGTAAGAAGGCTTCAACACCCATGATGTCAACAATTAAACCACCTTTAGTTCTGCTCTTCACAAAACCAGTGATGATCTCATCATTGTCAAGGGCCGAATTAATGCGCTCCCATGATTTTTGAGTTTTTGCACGTTTACGTGAAAGTACTAACTGACCGTTAGCATCTTCCTGTGACTCTACAAATACGTCAACTTTGTCACCGATCTTCAGATCAGGTGTATCACGGAATTCTGATACTGAAACTAAACCGTCTGATTTAAATCCTACGTTCAATACCACATCTTTGTTGTTAACATTAACAACTGTACCGGTGATGATTTCGCCTTTGGTGATAGAGCTGAAAGTTCCATCATACATTTTCTCGAATTTCTCACGGTCGCTATCGGTATAGTTACCAAATTTTTTGTCATCTGCATCCCAGTCGAAATCCGCACTTGGAGTAGCTGCAATTTTTGATTTGATCTCTTCGATAGATATTGAATCAGCTTCTGATTCAATGGTTTCTTTTTCGCCAGATGCGGTAACTGTTCCCAGTTCAGCTTCTTTCGCTTTTAATTCTTTTTCTGCTTCTTGTTTTTTTGCCATTAAATAATTTTTCTCCTTTTCCCAATTTGTTAATTGGGACTGCAAAGGTAGGTATATAATTTTATTAAATAAAAGAATATTTTAATGTTAATTGCTGATATTTAAGCCTTTTTGATATAAACCGGGCCTTTGTCATAGCGTTTTTACCGTTTGAAGTCTGAAAACTACCTGGGTAAATGACTTTTAACAATAGGTTAAATAAAATTTGATGGATTAAATAGCGATGAGCTTATTGGCTATTTCTTCAAATATTGACATGAAATCGGGCAGCAGATAATCGCGATAATTACTCAACACCGAGTTCATTTCTGTTTCGTGTTGCGGGGTGAATGGATTTCGCCAAATGCGCATGCAAATACGTTTTAAAGCATAGGCAATCTGGTGCGTCTCGGCGTAGGTATGCAAGTACTGACTGCGTTTGAAATCGTCATAAAACTTAAAAAAAACGCTGCTATCGGCTAATCCAGAAAAAGTTAAAAACTCGCTGATCACTGTAGTTTCGCAGGCTGCCAGGTTCGCGTAAAAATCGTCGACCTGTATTTTGCCAGTTGTAAGCAGCAGGTTATCGATGATGAGTTCCAGTGCCACGTGCCCCAGGAAAAAAGGTTTTACCGGCGACCCCTCAATAGCGGGCAGCAATTGCTTTTTTAACTGGTGGGAATGAAGAGTAAAAAAATCAGACGAGTGGAAATAGCGGTCAACCGCCAGATGTTTATTCCAGCCGGCGATAATGGAATTTACATTTTTATTGGTATGGTGCAGCTTTTCGGGGTGAAGGATGATGTTTTTATCGGCATTTTTTAAAAGATCGGGCAAAACGATACCTAAAATATGGTAACAGTTGTTGATATCACGATCAAAGTAATAATGCGATAAAAAATTCATAGACGCTGTGGTGCAAAATAGTGGCTTTTGCTCAAGGTACAAAAAATAAGTAATTATTTGAAATGGACTTTAACTTTAGTTAACCCTGTATTGGCCGGATTTAGCTATTCGGCTCAGCCAATTATTCTCTTATATTTGCAGCCTTTGAAATATTGAATATGAACTTTGTTGAAGAATTACGCTGGCGCGGTATGCTGCATACCGAAATGCCCGGTACCGAAGAAAAGCTAAATAAAGGCATGACTTCGGGATATATAGGGTTTGACCCAACTGCCGATTCATTGCACGTGGGTCATTTAACCCAGATCATGACGTTGATCCATTTTCAGCGGGCTGGTCATAAACCGTATGCTTTGGTTGGTGGTGCTACCGGTATGGTTGGCGATCCGTCGGGTAAATCGCAGGAACGTAATTTACTGTCGGAAGATGTTTTGCAACATAACCTGGAATCGGTTAAAAAACAATTGACCCGTTTTTTAGATTTTAACAGCGGCGCCAATAGTGCCGAAATGGTGAATAATTACGACTGGTTCAAGAACTTTACCTTCCTTGATTTTATCCGTGATGTAGGTAAACACATCACCGTTAATTATATGATGGCCAAAGATTCGGTAAAGAAACGCCTGGAAGGAGATACCGGTATGTCGTTTACCGAGTTTACCTACCAATTGGTTCAGGGTTACGACTTTTACTATCTGTGGAAACACCATAACTGCAGCATCCAGATGGGTGGCAGCGACCAGTGGGGTAATATTGTTACCGGTACCGAGCTTATCCGTCGTAAAGATAGCGGCGAAGCGTTTGCCTTAACTACCAACCTGATCAAAAAGGCTGATGGTACCAAGTTTGGCAAAACCGAAAGTGGTGCGGTTTGGCTGGATGCCGAGCGTACATCGCCATACCAGTTTTACCAGTTCTGGTTAAATACTACCGATGTTGATGCCAAAGCTTATATCCGCATATTTACTTTGTTTGAACGTGATGTCATTGAAGCTCTGGAAGTGGAGCATGATGCCGCGCCGCATACACGTATATTACAAAAAGCTCTGGCAAAAGATATCACTATACGTGTACATGGCGAAGCAGAGTATGAAAAGGCTATTAAATCATCCGAATTTTTATTTGGTAACATAGGTATTGAGTTTTTAAATGAACTGAATGACACCGAAGTGCTTGGCCTGTTTGCCGGTGTACCTAATTTTACGATAGCCCTAACCGACCTGCAACAAGGTATCAATGTAACTGATCTGCTGGCTGTGAAAACGGCAATATTTCCGTCGAAGGGCGAAGCTAAAAAAATGATACAAGGCGGTGGCTCAGCCATTAATAAAGTAAAAATTGCTACGGCCGATGATACGTATACAGCGGATACATTGATCAATAATAAATTCCTGGTGGTACAAAAAGGCAAAAAGAACTATTTTCTTATTGTTGCTGAATAAATTAAGTCATTGTTTCATTAGCTTTTGGCGTCATCAAGTCATTAGTAGGTTAATGACTCAATGAATAATGACCTAATGATGAAAAAGCGATAAGTGCAAAACTTATCGCTTTTTTGTTGGCGTAAATTTTGAAATACGACAAATGGTAATTATATTTGTATATATGTCGTACAAAACAAAAACTGATAGCAAGAAAAATGAATTGAATGAGCCCATGGCAGCGTACGTTGTTCAGGCTCCGGTTCCTTCATTTTACCATTTACTGGAAGGGGCAAAGTCTGTCAAATTCTCTACAGATTTTGATATCATTAACCTGGCCCGTAAAGGTTTTCCTAAAAGCGTTTTACTTTCTTTAGCCAAAAAAATATCCCTCAATATACAAGAGCTGGCCAATATATTGCATATATCTGAGCGTACCTTGCAGCGTTATGATGATAACGCTATCATTAAAACCGAGTACGCCGAAAAGGCCGTTGAACTTGCCCGTTTATATACCCGTGGCGAGGAGGTTTTCGGCTCCATGGATAAGTTTAAAATATGGGTAAAAACCCCGGGTTATGTATTTAAAGGCGAGGCTCCTGTAACTATACTGGATACCTCTGCAGGCTTTGATATGGTTTTCAGGGAATTGGGGCGTATAGAGCACGGTATTTTTGCCTAATGGTTTTATATCGCATAGCGAAATGCCAATATGTGGATGATCTGAGCGGAACCGGCGCCCGTTTGTACGGCGGTCGTTGGAACAGCGAGGGTAAACCCATGCTTTACCTGGCCTCATCACGATCATTGGCGGTTTTGGAAGTACTGGTACATTTGGATCCTTTAATTGTCCCTGCGAATTTTTGTTTGGCTCAAATTGATATACCGAATTACAGCATTACAGAATTAAACCCGGATCTGTTGCCTGATAACTGGCAGGATGTTTCGGGGCCGGTAGCATTAAGAAAACTGGGCGACGAGTTTTTAAGAAAACAAGAGTATCTGGCCATGCGGGTACCATCGGCTATAGTATCGGCGGAGTACAATTACATACTTAATCCATTACACCCCGAAGCCAGGAACATCACCATAGTGAATAAAGAATCTTTTAGCTTTGACGACAGGCTTTTAAATTAACAATAGCTCAAATTATTTATAACAGAAAAGGCGATGGGTTTTAATCCATCGCCTTTTCTGTTATGCTTTAATGATAATTACAAATCGCTCAACAAGTCGAGCTTTTTGTGGTTGTATTCTTCCTGTGAGATCAGGCCGTTATCAAACAACGTTTTTAATTTCTTTAGTTTTTCGGTAAGCTCATCCGGCTTGGGTGCTTCGTGCACAACAGGTGCAGGCGCTGGTGGAGCAACTGGAGCAGGAGCAGGCTGTTCAATAACTACCGGCGCTGGTGCAGCAAAAGCTTGCTGTGTTGTAGCAGTACGAGCGGCAGCTGGATTATCAAACTGAATAGAGCCCGACTCGGCACGTTTTTGTTCCAGATCGCGCTGGCGGCGGGCCTCACGTTCAATTTCTTTACGTTCCTGGGCGTATTGGTATAATTTACGCCCCTGGATCTTGGGCAGGTAATCAACCGCCATTTCGGCGCCATTGGTGGTTTTTACGCTGAATACCGCGCCAATGATCTCTTCTTTGGTGTGCACGTCAACAATATCCTTCCAAACAAAATCAACAAACTTGATTGATAAGCCCAGGTTGGCCGGGGTAAAAAACAATACACGTTTGTTGGTAATGGCAATGCAATCCGGAAATAAGTTTACTAATGGCTTTTTCTGAACCGCTATATAAATGATCTCTTCACCAGAAGATAGCAGGTCCACCAGGCGGGAATATACTTTTTCAACTGCTTTAGGATCTTGTTCCTCGTTTAAAAATTTCTCAATCATGTTTTTAGCATTTATGATGCGTGCAAAAATAATAATAATACGTTTAAAAGAGTCAAGAATCAAGAGGTAAGAATCAAGAAAAAAGACAAAACCTCTTCATTTACCGTTGCTTAACTTAAATCCCTTCTAATTGTGGTATACATTCAATATTTAACTGTTCTCTTGATTCTTGACTCTTAATTCTTGCTTCTCTGCAGCATTAAGCAATCAGTAAATTACATCCGCGGATGTCTGACTGGTCAAACCGGCCCAAAACCTCAAATGTGCCATCTGTGTTAATCTTGCCCAAATCCTGTGTCGCAATGAAGGAGCAGGAGTTGATATTGGCCAGATCGATCACATTGATGCCGCCTGTTTTGCCCTTTGCTAACGTACTGATGGGGTCATTAGTATCGCGGATGATAATTTTCATCCAGGGTGGGCATTCAAAAATACCGTCGCCTTTAGAGTAAGCCTGCGACAGTAGTTCGGTCATGCCGTATTCCGAATGAATATGGCTTACGCCGAAGCCTTTGCATAGGGTGTCATGCAGCTCCTCGCGGATCATCTCTTTGCGCCGGCCTTTCATGCCACCGGTTTCCATCACAATCAATTCCGGGAAGTTGATCTGGTAGTTTTCGATAAAATCAAGCAGGCCAAAAGTAACGCCTATTAAAAGTGTTGGCTTTTGGGCTTGCTGTTGTTTTTGGAGTTGCTGATATAATTCGTCGTGATTATATAAAAAGAAACCGCTGTCTGGGTATTGGGATTGTTTGATCAGATCATCAACCATGTAAATGAGTGATGAACCCTCACGTTCCAAGTACGATGGCAACAGGGCCAGCACAGTATAATCCCTGATATCGCCATAAAATAATTGAAATGCGTTTCGGAAACTATCCTCGTACCAGGTTTTATCACTCACTAAATGGCTACTGGTAATCATACCTGTGGTACCCGAACTGGTAAAAGTTAATTCAATTGGAGCATCCGTGCTCAATATCCGCTGCGATTTGAAAAACTCTATAGGTAAAAATGGGATCTGTTTAACCGATGTAATTTTATCTGCATCAATCCTTAGCCCCGAAATAAATTGCCGGTAAACGGCACAGTTTTTGGCCTGGTGCCGAAAGATCTGCAGGGTTGCCCGATCAAAATCGTGAGTGTTGTTGATAGAAAATACCTGTTGTTTATCCGGTGTGTTCATTGCGTGCAAAGATAAGCATATTGATGTGCGGATTTGAAATGTGCAAATATGATGATGTGCAGATTTTGAGTAAAAATAATTCTGAGAATTCATCAATTCTGTAAACGGCGAAGCCCTCGACGGAGTTAATTCTGATTCCGACAAAAAAACAAATGACTCTTTGCTTGCACAATTATGTAAACAAGTATGCGTTTTGGGGGTTAGTAGTTATATATAACATTGTACAAATTGTAATTTTACCCCATGAAAACATTAAAATTTTTGAAGTTCCCATTGATCCTAAGCTTGTTTTTTGTGCTAATATCGGCCAAGGCAGGCGATAAGGAAACGGAGCGCGTACATAATGCTGCAAACGTATTAAAAGAGTTTGGCAAAATGAAGGAGACTATTCCGCATCAATTAATGGAGCAGTCGGAAGGAATTGTTATTATCCCTAAAATGATCAATGCCGGTTTTGGTATTGGCGGTAAACGCGGAAGAGGCGTTGCTATGGTGAAACTGGCTGGTGGCAAATGGAGCGATCCGGTATTTGTAACCTTAACCGGCGGTAGCTTTGGTTTGCAAATAGGTGTACAATCTGTGGATCTGATCCTGGTATTCCATCATAAGGGTGTATTAACCAAGGTTGAAAATGGCGATTTTACTATCGGCGGAGATATTTCGGCTGCCGCAGGTCCGGTTGGTCGTAGTTCTTCGGCCAGTACCGATTATAAACTGGAAGCCGAAGTTTACTCTTATTCGCGCAGCCGTGGCTTATTTGCCGGTATAACCATTAATGGTTCAAACCTGGCTATTGATAAAACGGCGATCGCTAATTTTTATGGCGATAAATCAACCTCTCAGGATATCTTTGCTTCGGCCAAAAGCGATAAAGAGGGTGTAGCAACGTTGAAAGAGGCTGTAAGCGCGTTCTAAAATCAGGCACTAATTACATACGAGTGGCTTCGAATTACACGAATTGAATAGTTCAATTTTTGTTTGTGTTAATTCGAAGCCATTCGTGTAATTGGTGCCTATTCTTTTCCGAAGGCCTTTTGTAGCAATACACCCGAGAGCGCCGCGAAGCCGCTTACCAGGCCGCCGATTATCCCGGTGATCACCAGCAAATAACCCCAGCCCGGTAGATGAAACAATACGGCTATCTTTTTGGCCAGTATATGATCATTCGGGATACTTTTAAACAGAGCTAATACTATCCACACGATAAATACCGATAAAAAGCCCGACCAAAATGCCTGGCCCGATGTTTTGCCGATAAAGAAAGCGGCCGAAAATGCCGCTATCGCCACTACCCACCAGGGTAAAAAGAAACCGCTTGCAAATGATAGTATGAGTATGATGAGGAATAACATGATCTTATTTTCTTTAGAGTATCAAGTAGATAGTATCAAGTATCAAGATTTTTGAAATTACGAAAAAATGCTGATGTCGTGATACTTGATACTAGCTACTTGATACTAAATTTATTTACTGCCTATTGTTAATGTTGTTTTAATACGGTTTGACATTTCATCGGGCGATTGCAGGAACAGCAGTTCCTTCAGTTCGCCTTTTTGCCAGGTTTTTAACATATCATCATAAAAAAAACTGCCTGGGTTGCCCGATTCGCCGCCAGGCAAAATACCGTAACCTTTTACTGTTGGTCCCATTTGTACCACCATGCGCCATGATGGGCCGTGCCCGCCGGTTAACGCGTTTACCGTTGAACCGGTACCGCCTGTAGCAAAATTACCTGAGCTAAATGCCTCCTGGCGGGTAAGATGCACTATCTCCATCTTTTTTACCGAGCCCCATTGCCAGCTTTTGCCAGGTTTACCGTATTGCTTTGTTAAATCATCGATAGCGGTTTTGAAGGCTTGGGTCACTATATCGGTACAGGTTTCTTTGGCCGGTGTGCGAATATCATCGAACCATTTGGAATTGGGTTCTTTTAATAAGAGTTGCTCCGTTCTGTCAACTGATGGATAGTTTTCCTGCAGATCCTTCGCTGCAAATTCATCACTCCAGATCATGTTATACAATTTGGCCCACCAGTTACCAAGTATGGTTGCCCCGACTGAATTAGCCGCGAAATCTTTATTCCAAGTTTTTGCAATGCCGAGCGCTGTTAATTGGGGTTGATCCAGTTTGGAGGCGTCGACGTATTTTAACATGGTTGGTAAAATATCCTGTGCACGGATGCTATAGGTATCGGTTTGCAGGATCCGCATACTATCAACCGTAGCTTTTTGCATAACGCTGAGCCTGTCATTTATCCGTTTACCACGCTCATAAGGTGCAAACGACCAGTTGATATAATATGGATAAGTAGGGTCTGTTGATGATTGATTGGCCGAACTTACAAAGCCACGCGGCGGGTTTTTAACTGTGGGGTTCTGGTCAAAAGGAATCCAGCCGTGCCAGTCGTCGGCAGGGTCGGTACCATCCAGTATAAATTTACCCTGATCGCGATACTTTAAAGGGTATTTACCATTGGGGGTGATCGCAATATCATTATCCTTACTGGCAAATACAAAGTTGGATGCCGGGGCATTGAAATAAGTAAGCGCCTTACGATAGTCGGCATAATTTTTACCGCGGTTTAAAATGTACATGGTCATCAGCTCGTCCGATTCATCATGCGCAATCCACCGCAAAGCGTCACCCACGGGTACAAAATCATGCGAGCCTTCTGTTTTCTTGGTTTTATCTTCATAAACCACCGGGCCGTGATGGGTATAGATCACCGTATCATACAAAGGCTCCTGGCCGCGAATGTTGATCACCTCTACACGCCTGTTGGTTTTGTTCCATTGGTTGTTGTACCAATACTCTTCTTTTTTATTATCCCTGAACTTTACCTGGTACCAATCCAGCACATCGGCATCAACATTGGTAATACCCCAGCTAATATTGTTGTTAAAGCCCAGTATAACGGCGGGTGAGCCTGGTAAGGATACCCCATAAACATTAACAGTTGGGGATGTAAGCTGTATCTGGTACCATATAGAGGGGAAAGTAAGATCGAGGTGAGGGTCGTTAGCTAAAATAGGGTAGCCATTGGCCGTTTTACTGCCAGATACAGCCCAGTTATTACTGCCAATCCCTTCTTCTTTTACCGCGCGTTTAACACTATCGTTCATCAAGCCCAAAAAGTTGGCCGATGGATGAGGGATAGGCAGTGGTTTAAAATCCCATTTGGTACCCACGGGGATGATGGGATCCTCGTGCATGGGATAATCCGGAAACAGGTCGTTGGTGGTTTTAGCACCAAAACGCCTTAAGATATTGGTCATGGCAAACTCGTTGGAGCCGCCGGCCAGGGTTTCGCTCATGAGTTTAAGCAGGAACGCGCAGTTGATAGGCTTCCAGTCTTCTGGCGCGTAATCCAGCATTTTAAATTCGATGGGATACTGACGCGGGTGCAGGCGATGGATGTAGGCATTAATACCATCGGTATAGGCCAATATCATCTGGCGAACAACCGGCTCGCTCATCATTGCTTTCAAAGTTTTTTCGGCACCGTAAACCATGCCCATGCGACGGTGGTAACGGTCGATCTCCAATGCGGCGGGACCTACCACTTCGGATAGTCTTCCTGCCGCCTGGCGAGTTTGTATATCCATTTGCCAAAGGCGCTCCGTAGCGGTTATATAACCCTGCGCATAGTACAGATCATGATCGTTATCGGCAAAAATATGTGGAATGCGGTTCTCATCATACTTAATGGTTACCTTACCAGTTAGGCCGGGCAGCATGAGATGGGTGGTCGGTAAAATATTTTTACTTTCGGCATTTTGCCAAAATCCATTAGCCGGACTTAAAAAATCACCAAGAGGCGGTACCGTGCCAAATTTATGCTGCAGCGCCCAAATCAGCGCAAGGGTAAAGGCGATGGAAAAAAACGCTTTTGTAAACTTCATATGTTTTTAGTATCAGGTAGCTAGTATCAAGTATCAAGACTGCTTTGTTATAGCTACGTTTTCTGAAATCCTGATGGTAACTAAATCACGATATATCGATGTATTATTCGGTCTCGATACTTGATACTAGCTACTTGATACTGGACATAAAGTTACATTTTTAATATACATCCTCAAGCTTTGGTTTGCGCTTATAATGTTTTTTATAAGGATTATTATCGTAGCCTGATGAACGGCCTTCTTTACGGTATTCCCAGGGTGGGGTAGGATTGGCATCCTGCCAAAGGCCCAGCTTATTTTCGCGGGCATTTTGCTCCAGGCTGGCTAATTCGGCGTTTTGCGAATAAGCTTTGTATTGCCAGGCGAAACCATTTTTTACCAACTGATAATTAACATTGGTACCATCGGGCAAAATGACCAGGGCAACCGTACGGCCGTAACGGTCTTTAGTATTACCTATCAGGGTAACATCCTTACCAAAACAAAGATCGGAAGTGAATTTTTTGGCCGCTTTGCCAAAGGCCTGCGATTTTTCGGGACAATCAATTTCGGCCAGTCGAACGGTAATTTCCCGGTTATCATTGCTCAGCAATCCCAGTGTGTCACCGTCTTTTATCTTAACTACTTTGTATTGATTAGCGGGTTTGGGATTACAACCCCATAGCAGGAAGAGGCAGATGAGAAGGCAGGCGTGACACTTTTTGAACATTTTTCAAATGTGCAGATTTTTTTGCGATTGTTTGTTTTCAATGTCGTTTAAAAAAGCCTTACCAGCCGGGTCTTAAATACGTGGCAGATCATCGATTTTTTTATTTGGAATAAATGAATTAATAACTATATCTTTAGTTGTTAATTACCCCTATGAAAATATTACCCCATGAGAATATTAGTTATCAAAACACTGCTCATTATCGCACTCCTCTGCGGATATCTCGCAATAACGCCCTCTGCACAGGTTGTTAAACAAAATGTTGCATTAACAACACAGATCGACTCCATGTTTAAAACCGATCAGTTTTGGCGTATAGAATTTACTAAAAAGTACCGGAAAGAAAAATCGGCCTACAGCGATGAAACTATCCAAAGTAAATGGACGGAAGCCGATCGTATTAACGAACTGAAAGCAAAAGCTATCATCAAAAAGTACGGTTACCCGGGTTATGACATGGTTGGCAGTTCGAGCGATAGCTTTTGGGCCGTTATTCAGCACTGTGATGATGATATACCTTTCCAGGAGCAGGTATTAGCTTTGATGAAGCGGCAGATGGTTAAAAATAATGCCAGCAAAGAGAAATATGCTTATCTAACCGATCGTATCCTGGTTAACAAAAATCAAAAGCAAATTTATGGTACGCAACTGTCGCGGAATACTAAAACCGGGAAGTATTCACCATTTCGATTAAAAGACCCTAAAGGGGTTGATAAACTTTGTCAGGAGGTTGGTCTTGAGCCACTTGCTGTTTATATAAAAAACTTTCAATAGGCTTCCGGCTACGCAAATGGAACTTTATTGTTTTATCTTTGTTGTGTTAATGTTAACACTAAATTAAGTATCCTGATGGGGAAATTTACCATACCAGACAAAGTGCTATATGTATGCGTTGGTAGCAAATGCGGAAAGAGGGGAGGCAAGGATATGTATAAACTGGCTAAAGCATACGCCAAACATCATCACGGCCCCGAAGAAATAGAAGTGATAGAAACAGAATGTACCGACAGGTGTAAGTACGCGCCCGTATGCAGTATCCAACCAGGTAACACCTGGCTGAAGGAATATCACCCTAAGGATGTATTGAAACTGATGGATCTGATATGACCCCTCTAAATCTCCCCGAAGGGAGACTTCTGAAAATAAAAAGGTCCTTTTGCGCTGGCAAAAGGACCTTTTTTATAGCCCTCTCTCCCGATAACTATCGGGATGGGGAGGGTTGGGAGGGGTTTACGCCTCGCTATCGTATTTGATCTGACCAACGTGTTTGTCGATCTGCCATCTGCCGGTACCTTCTTCGCCGATAACTTCGAACAGTTCAAGGGCACGACGGGCTTTGTATTCTTCTTCACGTTGTTCTTTCAGGAACCAGTTCAGGAACTCCATAGTCACAAAATCCTGCTCTTTCATGCAACGGGCATAAATGTTTTTGATAGATTGTGTAACGCTGATCTCCTGATCCAAAGCTTCTTCAAACACTTCGCGGAAAGAGTTATACTCCTGTTTAATGCCGGTAACTTCCGGAGATATAGCATTGCCGCCCATATCCAGGATATATTTGTAAAATTTTAACTGGTGGTGTCTTTCCTCTTCGGCTTGTTTAAAGAAGTAATCAGAAGAGAAATCATAACCATTACGGTTACACCATGAAGCCATTGATAAATATATAGATGAAGACAGGGCTTCTTTTTTTACTTGTTGGTTTAAAAGACCTTCAATTTCTGTTGAAATGAGGCTTTTTATGCGGAGTAGATCTTTCATAGTTTTATTAAATTAATAACTTGTTGCAGGTATGATGATGCAATAATAGTGCTATAAGTTAATATAACTATAATTTAAAAATAATATGAATTTAGTATTAGTCTAAATAGTTAACTAGCTATGCTACAGAGACGTTCATGCAGAATATGATTTAACTCAAGCATGACAAAAGTACCTTCTAATAGTTCTTTCAGCGCGATGATCTGTAGTAAGGAAAGTACATAGCAGTGATCGCAGGCGCAGATGAAAATGATCTCCACATCGGGATCTTTGGTGGTATTAAGCAGGGCTTGCTCAATATCGATATGATAAACCGACTTACGCAGCTTTAACAGGCAGCGATAATCAAATTTGGCCACCTTACCCCCAAAATCAACATACCAGCAGCGCTCGATGTCGCATTGGTAAATAGCTCCTGCCGATGTTTTAAAAACATCTGTCCAGTGCGTAGTTGTTGTAGTGGTGGTAATCATATCTTGGGCACAAAGATTATTATTATTTATAATTAATCCAAATAAAGCGCTTGATTTTTTATTAACATACGACAAAGAAGGTAGAAAAGAATGGATTTTGGGTTTTTGGGAGCAAAGAGCAAGGATTTTTTCTTTTGTCATTTCTCCAAAAATCTTTGTTCCCGCAATTCAAAAACAATACTTTAGGGTCCACATACACAGTATAAAATGAACAACATTAAAGCCTGTATTTTTGATCTTGACGGTGTGATTGTAGATACAGCCATATACCATTATAAAGCCTGGCGGCGCCTGGCCAACTCCCTGGGTTTTGATTTTAGCGAAGAACAGAACGAACAGTTAAAAGGCGTAAGCCGGATGCGATCATTGGAGATTGTGCTGGAAGCCGGAGGGATAACAAAAACCGATGCCGAAAAGGAACAGTTAGCCGAGCAAAAGAATGCCTGGTATGTGGAAATGATCAATCAGATGACCACCGACGAGATATTGCCCGGCGCACGCGAGTTTGTGCAAAGCTGCCGCGACGCAGGTATCAAAACCGCTCTTGGGTCGGCCAGTAAAAACTCCATGACCATTTTGGAAAAGCTAAAGATAGTAAACCTGTTTGATGCTATTATCGACGGTAATAAAGTAACCAAAGCCAAGCCCGATCCGGAGGTATTTTTAAAAGGAGCAGAAGCGCTGGGCATCGAGCCACAATATTGTGTAGTATTTGAGGATGCCATTGCCGGTGTAGAGGCTGCCAAAGCAGGCGGGATGAAAGCCATTGGCATAGGCGACCCGAAGGTGCTGCATGAAGCGGATTTGGTGGTGAGTGGGCTTAACGAGATGACTTTGGACAAATTATAATAAAAAAGCGTCATTGCGAGGTACGAAGCAATCTCTACATAAGTAGGTTCGCCCTGTTTAGTATAGAGATTGCTTCGTACCTCGCAATGACGTTTGTGAAAATCGCAACAAATGAAAAACTACATAAAACCCGACGCCTGGAGCATTATCGAAGAAGGCTTCGATCCGCATCATCATCAAATATCGGAGAGTATATTTAGCCTGGGTAATGGTCGCATGGGCCAGCGCGCCAATTTTGAGGAGGCCTACAGCGGGCAATCGTTATTAGGGAACTATGTGGCCGGGGTTTATTATCCCGATAAAACCCGCGTAGGCTGGTGGAAGAATGGTTATCCCGAATACTTTGCCAAAGTACTCAACGCCGCCAACTGGACGATCATCGACATCAGCCTGGACGGCGAACAGCTCGACCTGGCTAAATGCGATGTAAGCAGCTTTCGCCGGGAACTTAATATGAAAGAAGGCTTCCTCAAAAGAAATTTCACAGCCAAAACAGCGGGCGGCAAAGAGGTAAAGGTAGAAGCCATCCGCTTTTGCAGTATGGTTGATGATGAGGCTGCCGCTATAAAATATACCATCACCCCGGTAAACTTCGGCGGAACCATTACGCTGACACCCGCCATCGATGGTGATGTGGTAAACAAAGACTCCAACTACGACGAAAAGTTCTGGGACGAGATAGGCAAAGCCAACCAGCCTGATGGCGGCTATGTAGTGATGCGTACCAAAAAAACGGGTTTTGAGGTAGCTACGGGGATGAAATTTAGTCTGTTGCAAAACGGCCAGCAAGTACCGGTCAATGCAGAAACCATCGCCAAAGAAAAATATGTGGCTTCGGCTATAACCGTACAAGCACAGCAGGGGCAAAGTATCAGCTTAATAAAATACGTGGCTAACTTGTCCTCCCAAAATCATAAACCCGAAAACCTGGTAGCTCATTTGAACAATATCCTTAACCGGATTACCGCCAAAGGTTTTGATACTCTACTGGCCGAACAAGCTGCTGCCTGGGCCCAAAAATGGGAACATAATGATATTATTATTGAGGGCGATGTATCCGCACAGCAGGCTATCCGCTTCAATATATTCCAACTGAACCAAACCTATACCGGCGAGGACGATCGCCTGAACATCGGTCCTAAAGGTTTTACCGGCGAAAAGTACGGCGGCTCCACCTATTGGGATACCGAGGCTTACTGCGTACCTTTTTACCTGGCCACCGCCGATCAGAAAGTAACCCGCAATTTGCTGCTATACCGGTACAAACAACTGGGTAAAGCCATTGAAAATGCTGCCTTGCTCGGTTTCAAAAACGGTGCTGCCCTGTATCCGATGGTAACCATGGATGGTACTGAATGCCATAATGAATGGGAGATCACCTTTGAGGAGATCCATCGTAACGGGGCCATCGCTTACGCCATTTTTAACTATGTGCGCTATACCGGCGATGAGGCCTATTTAACCGATTATGGGTTAGAGGTCTTGATTGCTATTTCTCGTTTCTGGTCGCAAAGGGTAAGCTGGTCGCAGGCTAAAGAGCAATATGTAATGCTGGGCGTAACCGGGCCAAATGAGTACGAAAATAACATCAATAACAACTGGTACACCAGCACCATGGCAACCTGGTGCATGGGATATGCTATAGAAGTTATTGGAAAAGTAAAAGCTACAGATAAAGCTAAATACGATGCCCTGGCAGCCAGGATAAGCTTCGACGAAGCCACCGAAACATCGCGGTATAGGCACATCATCGAAAAGATGTACTATGGCTACGACGAAAAGCAGCAGGTGTTTTTACAGCAAGACGGCTATCTGGACAAAGAGCAGATCCTGGTAAAAGACCTGCCCGCGGCCGACCGTCCGTTGAACCAGAAATGGAGTTGGGACAGGATCCTGCGGTCGTGCTATATCAAACAGGCCGATGTGCTGCAGGGTATCTACTTTTTTGAGGATAGGTACGATCTGGAAACCATCCGCCGCAATTTTGATTTTTATGAGCCGCGCACCGTTCATGAGTCGTCGCTATCGCCTTGTGTGCACGCTATATTAGCCGCTAAACTGGGCGACGAAGACCGCGCTTATCAGTTTTACCTGCGCACCGCCCGCCTGGATCTGGACAATTATAATAATGATACGGAGGACGGCTGCCACATCACCTCGATGGCTGGCACCTGGATGTCGGTAGTGGAAGGTCTTGGAGGTATGCGTGTGCGCGATGGCAGGCTATCGTTCCAACCGTTTATTCCCACAAAATGGACTTCATTTTCGTTCCATATCGGTTTCCGAGGAGCATTGCTGAATATTAAGGTAAATAAGGACGGTGTGCGGATCAAAAATGCTTCGGATAAAGAAGTAAGTGTAGTGGTTTATAGCAGGGAGCACGTGATTGGAGCTGGTGGCGAAGTATTGATTGAAAAGTAGATTGATTTCCAGAAAAATAAAAATGCAGATACGCATATTTGCGTCTCTACAGATAACTACTTTAAACAAAATCCCCAAAAAAGTCTTGATACTTGATACTAACTACTTGCTACTAAAAAATGAACAAACTCATCATATATCAACTTCTGCCACGTCTGTTTGGCAATACAAAAACGCTCAACAAAGTCAATGGTTCCATTGAGGAAAATGGGGTTGGTAAGCTAAATGACATTACCGACAAAGCCCTGCAGGAAATCAAGGCTATGGGTTTTACACACGTATGGTATACAGGCGTTATCGAACACGCCACTATGACCGATTACACTGCTCATGAAGTACCCAATGATGATCCGGATATTGTGAAAGGCAGGGCAGGCTCGCCTTATGCCATTAAGGATTATTATGACGTAGCGCCCGATCTGGCTGTTGATGTGCCCAATCGCATAGCCGAATATGAGGCATTGATTCAACGTACACATAACAATGGTCTCAGGGTGATCATGGATCTGGTGCCCAACCACGTGGCCCGTACCTACGCCTCGGATGTAAAACCAACTGATGTACGCGATTTTGGGCAGGATGATGACAAGAACAAGGCCTTCGATCCTAAAAACGATTTTTACTATATCCCCGGTCAGCCTTTTGTGGTGCCGTCGGGCTATAACCCTGGTGGGGATGAGTTTCACAGTCCGCTGAAGGATGGGCATTTTGACGAGAATCCCGCAAAGGCCACCGGTAACGATGTGTTCAGTTCCCGACCGTCTATCAACGATTGGTTCGAGACTATGAAGCTCAACTACGGCGTTGATTATATGAACGGCCGCTACGGCCATTTTGATCCCATACCACCCCTGTGGAACAAGATCTATGACATCCTGAACTATTGGAGCCAAAAAGGGGTAGACGGTTATCGCTGTGATATGGTAGAGATGGTGCCCACCGAATTCTGGGCCTGGGTTATCCCCAAGTTAAAAGCGGCTTATCCCGGCACCATATTCATCGGCGAAGCCTATGATAAAAACAAATACGGCGACTATATTTTTAGGGGCGGCTTTGATTACCTGTATGATAAGGTAGGTTTGTATGATGCCATTCGCCGCCTAACGTGTAACGACTATGGCGCAAGTACCTGGGAAATTAACAACGTATGGAATACCCATTGCCACGGCATCGATCAGCACATGCTGCGCTTTATGGAAAACCATGACGAGCAGCGCATTGCCTCCCATTATTTTGCCGGCGACGCCTGGCTGGCAGTACCCGGCATGATCGTAACGGCTACTATGAACACCGGTCCGGTCATGATCTATTCGGGCCAGGAAGTGGGTGAACCAGCCCTGGGCAACCAGGGTTTCAGCGGTGATGATGGTCGCACCTCTATATTTGATTACTGTAGTGTGCCCGAGCATCAGAGATGGCTCAATAATGGTGCATTTGACGGAGCAAACCTGTCCGAAAGCCAAAACAATCTGCGCGGTTTCTATCAAAAATTATTGGTCACCGTAATAGAAAATGAAGCTTTAAGCAACGGTCTTTTTTATGAGCTGATGATGGCCAATGAGCATCAGCCCGGCTTCGATCAGCTATTATACATCTATCTGCGCTATACGGATGAACAGCGTGTACTGGTCATCGCCAACTTTAACCGCATCGAACGTCAATTGGTTGTTAAACTACCTAATGACCTGCTCAGCAAGCTCAACCTAAACGGCAAAACAGAACTAACCGACTTGCTCAGCGAAGTAAAATTCCATACAGATGATATCAGAAACGGGGTGGAAGTAAAGATACCAGCCTCGGGTGGCTTGCTGCTGGCGTTTTGATGCCTGACTATATTTTCCGCGCGTCATTGCGAGGAGGAACAACGAAGCAATCTCCTACTTACAGAGCGGCCCTGCTAATTGGGGATTGCCACACTACGTTCGCAATGACGTGTGTTTTATTTTTTCGTCAGTAGAACAGCTTCGGGCGAAAGCGGGCAGAACAATGGGGGCCTGTGCGGATGCGGGGCATAGCAAGTTTTTGCTGAAGGGCAGGATTGTGTGGGAACGAAGTAGAGCAAAATAATTGCAGCCCTGGTTCTGGCTGCTTTGTGGGGCAAGGGCCAAGTGCGGCAAAGAAGCATTTCTGCTGACTTGATCTTTTGGTTACTTTTGTATCAAGACAAAAGTAACAGCCTTAGCGGCAATTGAGCGCTCTACGATAGGCGTTCTTCGCCCTGCTTTTCACCCACCTCAATAAAAATTCGATATAAAAATTAAATTAAATTTATGAGAAATCGCGTTGAATGGCACGGTTAATGATTTTTCATTAAATCAATAGTAGTATATTGCGTAGTAAGTACACTTTATACATATTTGTAGCAGACCCCTAACCCAATTGAATGGAAAGTAATGTACCAAATGAGGAGTTGATACCTCGCAAGTTAGTTGAAGCGGAAAACATCATTGAAGAAGCAGATGAGGAGTTTCACCACCTTAATAACCCGGCCGATGCGATAAAACCCATCATCAAGAAATACCTCGGCACGCCTAATCATGCCGAGCAGTTGGGGAATAAATTCTACCTTACCGATGGCGATGCGAAAGTAGAGGTAGTAGTAGTGACCAACGAGATCATCCGGATCAGGGTTGCTCCGCATGGCGTTTTCCTGGAGGATTTTTCCTACGCTGTCCCAAAACTGGAACAAAAAGCCGCGGAATTTACCCTGTTTGAAGATGAACTGGAATTTCGCGTAGCCACTAAATCGATAAACTGTCATATCCGAAAAAAGGATTTTTTTATATCATTTTCTGACCAAAACAATCATGTAACCAGCACCGATGCTGTACCCATGCACTGGGAAGAGAATGTGAAGTTTGGTGGTTATTATGTTTTTTGTACCAAAACCTGCCACCCCGACGAAAGCTTTTTTGGCCTGGGCGATAAACCAACTGAATTTAACCTGCGCGGTAAACGCCTCAAAAACTGGAATACCGATGCCTATTCGTTCCAGTGGAACCAGGACCCGCTTTACCGTAGCATCCCTTTTTACATCAGTGTAAACGAAGGCATAGCACACGGTATTTTCTTTGATAATACCTTTAAAGCTCAGTTTGACTTTGGTGGCGAGGATACCACCAAAACCAGTTTCTGGGCCGATGGCGGCGAACTGCAATACTATTATATCCACGGTCCGCATATGATGGATGTGGTAAAAAGCTACCATATATTAACCGGAACGCACCCCATGCCACCGCTTTGGGCGCTGGGTTATCACCAATGCCGCTGGAGCTATTATCCCGAGGCTAAAGTGAAAAAGATCACCCGGGGTTTCCGCGATAACAAGATCCCATGCGACGGTATCTACCTGGATATTGATTATATGGACGGTTACCGCTGTTTTACCTGGAACCGCAAATACTTCCCTGATCCTAAAAAAATGATCAGCGAACTGGCTGCCGATGGTTTTAAAACCGTGGTGATCATTGATCCTGGAATCCGGGTCGACGATAATTATTCGGTGTTCAGGGAAGGTAAGGAGAAAAGATATTTCTGCCGCCGCAGCGACGACTATTTTATGGAGGGCCATGTTTGGCCGGGCCGCTGCCAGTTTCCGGATTTTACCAACCCCGAGGTTCGCACCTGGTGGGGCGGTTTGTTTGACGAACTGGTGCAGATGGGCGTAGCCGGTGTTTGGAACGATATGAACGAACCGGCTGTGTTTGGCGCGGGGACTTTCCCGGATGATGTACGCCACCAGTACGATGGTTTCCGCGGATCGCACCGTAAGGCTCACAATGTATATGGCATGCAAATGGTACGCTCCACCTATGAGGGTTTGCGTAACATCATGAAAAATAAACGTCCTTTTACCATTACCAGGGCGGGTTACTCAGGTGTACAGCGTTTTTCATCCGTTTGGACGGGTGATAACGTGGCTTCCTGGGAACATTTGAAATTAGGTAATATCCAATGCCAGCGTCTTTCTGTATCGGGCATACCATTTTGTGGTACCGATATAGGCGGCTTTAGCGGCGAGCCCGATGGCGAACTGTTTACCCGCTGGATTCAGATGGGGACATTTTCACCCTTTATGCGCGCGCACTCGGCGGGCGATACCAAGGAGCGTGAGCCATGGAGTTTTGGCGAACCATTTACCGCTATCAACCGCAAGTTTATCGAGCTGCGCTATAAGCTGATGCCTTACTTTTACTCCACCTTCTGGGAGCATCACCGGTATGGCTTCCCGATATTAAGGCCGATAGTAATGCATGAGCAGGATGTGAAACTGAACCACTTCCGCCAGGATGAGTTTACTTATGGCGATAAAATACTGGTTTGCCCGGTAATGGAGCCCGGCCAAACCAACCGTAACGTGTATTTGCCAAAAGGTAAATGGTTCAACTTCTGGACGCACGAAATTGTAGAAGGCGGCAAAGAAGTAAACGTAGCCACGCCACTGGAAACCATACCATTGTTTGTAAAAGCAGGTTCGGTAATACCAGAATACCCGGTAATGCAATACGTGGGCGAGCACGAAATAGAAGAGGTGAAGCAGAATATCTACTATTCAGATTATGAGGTAAACTCCTTCCTGTTTGAAGATTACGGCGAAACCTTTGCTTACGAGCAGGATATCTACCTCGAAAAAAAGTTTGTGGTAAACGGCAACTCCCGCGAAATGACCATCCACCAAAGCATGGAAGGTTTGTACACCCCGCGCTATGAGGGCTATCACTTGAACATTATCGGACTACCCTTTAAACCCGGCAAAATACTGGCCGATGGCAAAGTGGTCAACGATTTTGTGATCAACGCCGATGGCACGGTAGAGTTTAAATTCAGCAAGAATTTCAAACACATCGAAATTTTAAAATAACAAAAAGGCCCCAAACGGGGCCTTTTTGTTATTTACCTTTTCCGCCCGTTATTGCGAGGTACGAAGCAATCTCTAAACTATTCAGAGTGAATATTTATGGTTGACCTGCTTATGTAGAGATTGCTTCGTACCTCGCAATGACGTGTGAAGAAAGTGCTTTCGCCAATGTTGGTGTTGTCACCAACATTCTACTGCTTGGCCGACGATAATAAGTTGTTGGTGACAACACCAACACTGGCACCAGGATTTAACTGAATCGCTCAACAGCTTCAGCAGAAACAGGTGTAAAAAAGTTAACCAAATTTCCTTCCGGATCGCGAAATAATAAGGAGCGATTACCCCAGGGCATTGTTGTGGGTTCTTGAATAACGTCGTTCAGGAAATCTTTAATTTTAGCATATTGATCATCAACATCTGCCACGCGAAATTCTATGATCACGCTTTTGTTATTGGCGGCCTCAGCAAAATCGTTCCCGAATAAGCTTAATGTCCGGGTACTGGCAATAGCTAAATTGCTACCGTCGGTAGTTATTTCTGCAAAGTCGTCTGTATACCATTTGGCGGTCAAACCAGTAGTTTTTTCATAAAACGGTACCAAATTTTTTATTCCGTTGGTGATAATTCTTAATGATGATAATTTCATACTGTTATTATTTGATGGTTATTTACAGGCAAACGTAAGTGTGCCTGATGACAACAGTATGTCAGGAGTATTTGCCCAAATCCTCGCCAATGTTGGTGTTGTTACCAATATTTTTCTACTGCTTGGTCGATGATAATAGTTGTTGGTGACAACACCAACAACGGCGCGAGGGTTAATTTAAAAATAGCTCATTCAGCTTATGGTCAATGTTGTTACCGCACCATACCCGGCACTATCCGAATGTCTCCGACTTCAGACTAAAAACTTCCAACTCCCAACTATTTTCCTTATCTTTATATCAGTGCCAGCCCGGGTTTTCTCCAAAAGAAAACCCGGGCTGTTTTGTTAAGGACAAAACAGGGTCAAAAATCGCGTGTTTTGAATATAGTTATTTGATAGTCAGAAAATTAATGCTTTTTAAAGTTTTTAAAACCGCTCAAAACCGGGTTGAAATTTGTTAAAAAGTGTTAAAATGGAGTTTTTTCGAGTGTTTTTCGTCGGTTTTTACCCCGGTTTTGAGCAGAAAAATGTTAAAATTCAAGGTTTAAAAAGTTTTTCCGATAACCAAAGGTTAAAGACCGGGATTGTAAAAGCAGTGATCAAAGTATAATCTTTTAAATCAAATCAAAATCTTACAAATCCTGTTATATTTGATAGCATATAAACCAAACATTCCCGTACATTGGGTTATTCTAACATACCATAACAGGTTATTATATCATGGCCAAACAAACAAAGAAAACCGAAACCCCGTTACCGGAAGCTAAACCTGTAAAAGAGAAAAAAGCCGTAAAAGCGGCAGATAAAAAAGTGGCGACTCCTGCAGAAAAACCAGCGACAGCTAAAAAAGCTGCCGCGAAACCAAAACCTGCCGTGGCAGCAACACTTGTAGCAAAAGTAAAGCCGGCCGCGCCTAAAACCCATGTGATACTCAATGCTGTTGAACCCTACAGCCGTTTTACCGACTTTGATATCAGTTTGTTTAAGTCGGGTAAGCATTATAAACTGTACGAGAAATTTGGCTCACATGTGCTGGAATATAATGGAGTTATCGGGACCTATTTTTCTGTTTGGGCGCCAAACGCGCAGTATGTATCGGTTATAGCCAATTTTAACGGATGGAACCGCGGCTCACATAGCTTAAATGCCCGCTGGGATTCATCGGGTATCTGGGAAGGTTTTATCCCTAATGTGGGTGTGGGCGAAACCTATAAATATTATATCAAATCATCAACCGGCGAGGATCTGGAAAAGGCCGATCCCTTTGCACTGCGTTGGGAAGTACCGCCAAGTACGGCTTCTATTGTTGCCGACACTTATTATGAATGGAAAGATGCTGAGTGGATGGCTAACCGCCAGGAACACAATGGACTGGATAGGCCATACAGCGTATATGAGGTGCATCCGGGTTCATGGGCACGCAGCCTGGAGAGTCCGGACGAGTTTTTAACCTATACCCAACTGGCCGATAAGCTGGTGCCCTACGTCAAAGAAATGGGCTTTACGCATGTAGAGCTGATGCCAATCATGGAATCGCCGTTTTACCCAAGCTGGGGCTACCAGATTAGTGGATATTTCGCAGCCGCGTCGCGTTTTGGTGATCCTAAGGGATTAATGTACTTGGTTGAAGAATTTCACAAGGCTGGTATAGGGGTAATACTGGATTGGGTACCTTCGCATTTCCCAGGCGACGCACATGCCCTGTACAAGTTTGATGGTACGCACCTATATGAGCACGCCGATAACCGCAAGGGCTTCCACCCGGATTGGAAATCGTACATATTTAACTATGGCCGTAACGAGGTAAGGGCTTTCCTGATCAGCAATGCGCTGTTCTGGTTGGACAGGTACCATGCCGATGGTTTACGTGTAGACGCGGTAGCCTCCATGCTGTATCTGGACTATTCCCGTAAACACGGCGAATGGGAGCCCAATATTTACGGAGGCAACGAAAACCTGGAAGCTATTTCTTTCCTGAAAGAATTTAATGAGGCAGTTTACAGTCACTTCCCATCGGTACAAACTATTGCCGAGGAATCTACCTCGTTTACAGGGGTTAGTCGCCCGGTTTATTTGGGTGGATTAGGCTTCGGAATGAAGTGGATGATGGGCTGGATGCACGATACTATTGGCTACTTTAAGGAGGATCCCATCAATCGTAAGTACCATCATAACGAAATTACTTTTAGTACGATATACGCCTTCACCGAAAACTTTATGCTGCCTTTTTCGCATGATGAGGTGGTATATGGCAAAGGTTCTATGCTGCGCAAAATGCCCGGCGATGAGTGGCAGCAATTTGCCAACCTGCGTTTAATGTATAGCTATATGTTTACGCATCCAGGTACCAAGCTGCTGTTTATGGGAGCCGAATTTGGCCAGGGCGACGAATGGAACTTTGCGCAGTCGTTACAATGGCATGTGCTGGAGTATGCCAACCACCAGGGTATGAGCGAAACAGTAAAAGCGCTGAATCATTTATATCGCGATGAGCCGGCCCTGTATCAGAAAGCATTTGACTTTAGCGGCTTTGAATGGGTAGACGGCGGCAATGCTAACGATTCGGTATTGGTTTACCGGCGTATGGGCCACCATGAAAAAGACGACCTGATGATCATCCTGAATATGACCCCGGTACCTCGTCATAATTACCGTATAGGTGTACCCGCAGCTGGCAAATGGAAAGAAATATTTAACTCGGATGCCAAAAAATTCTGGGGCAGCGGCTTAATCAATGCACCGGAAGTAACCGCCGAAGCAGTAAGCTGGCATGGAAAGGATAATTCCATTGTGATAACCCTTCCGCCATTGGGCGCTACTATATTTAAAATAGCGAAAGACGCGCCGGCCAAATATGAGTTGAAACGCTGAAGAGTTTAAAAAATCAATTAACAATGTAACCATTAATCGGTAATACCCGTTTAGTTGGGTTACATTGTTAATTGTATACCTATGAACCCGAAATTCCGTTACCTGTACATCGCTATCGGCGGTTTGCTGCTTATATCGTTAATTGTGCAGGTAATCATCACCTATCCGGAGTTTAATCCTAAAAATGTCTTGCTCAATGCAGTGCCGTCGCTGTTGTTTTTTTACCTGGCTTATAAAACCTATCACGAGAAGAAGGACAGCGAATTGATGTAAGTGTTCTTTAAATCGCTGATATTTAGTGATATGTGGTCTTGGCCCCTCTGTTCAATACTGAACAATAATTGTAACGAATCCGAACAGTTACTAAAGTTGAATTTATTTTAAATATCTGAAATTCAATAGTTTAAAATAGAGGTATGCTTTTAGCGGTAACTGTGGCCTAAACTTAATTGATTATGCTGAAAAATTACTTGCTTGTAGCTTTTAGAAATCTCTCTAAAAACAAGGCCTTCTCATTCATCAATATTGTTGGTTTGGCTATAGGTATGGCAGCATGTCTTTTAATTTTGCAATACGTTAGTTTCGAATTAAGTTTTGATAATTTCCACGCCAAAAAAGATCGCATTTACCGCATCAATCAGGATAGGTATAACAATGGCAAACTAAGTACCCAGTGGGCAGGCGGGGCATTTGCACCTGGCAGTGCTTTTAAGGCTGCTTTACCAGAGATAGAGGACTTTGTAAAGATAGTAGGCGCCGGACAGGTACTGGCCAATTACAAAGACCAGAAAATGGTGATCAAGAACGATTACTTCGCCGGTGCATCCTTTTTTAATATTTTCTCGTTTCCGCTCATCAGCGGCGATCCCAAAACCGCACTAAAGGAGCCAAATACAGTGGTGATATCCGAAGAGGTAGCCCAAACACTTTTTCACAATACTGACCCGGTTGGGCAGTCATTGATCATCAATAGCAATAGACACTTGAAAATTACCGGTGTGATGAAAAACCTGCCGGTTAATTCCCACATGAAATTTGATTTTTTACAATCATACGCCACCCTTTTAAAAGATAATCCACCCAATAAGGATTACAACCTGGATAATGCCTGGTTAAGTGATGGTTGTACAACGTATTTGCTCCTTAGGCCGGGTGTTGATCCTAAGATACTGGAAAGTAAATTTATACCCGTAGTAAAAAAGGTTTACGATGCATATAAAAGTGCAGGCGAGGGTGGGGTATATACACTGCAATCTGTACAAAGCATTCATTTATATTCTAACCGGATGCTGGAGTTTCAACCCAATGGCGATGGTAAGTCCGTCTACTTATTGTTGGGTATAGCTATTTTTGTGATCATCATCGCCTGGATCAATTACATTAACCTGGCAACTGCACGCGGTATAGGCAGAGCTAAGGAGGTGGGGGTTCGTAAAACATTAGGTTCAGCCAAAGCACAATTGATCACCCAGTTTATGCTGGAGGCCATGCTGCTTAACGGATTAGCGATATTACTCGCCGTTGTGCTAATTCTAATTTGCCTGCCTGGTTTTTCACATGTATCAGGTTTACAAATGGGCTTTGATATGTTTACCCGACCTATTTTCTGGGGATCTATGTTGAGCATATTTGTCCTGGGATCATTTTTTAGCGGATTTTACCCGGCCATTGTGTTATCATCATTCCGGCCTGTTGAGGTGATGAAGGGCAAAATACTGGCATCGCCAAAAGGAGTAGTATTGCGCAAAGCAATGGTGATATTTCAGTTTGCAGCTTCCATATTCCTGCTTATTGGTTCGCTAACGGTATTCAGGCAGTTAAAGTTTATGCAAAACCAAAAGCTTGGGGTTAAAATCGATCAAACACTGGTTATTAAACCACCACTTATTAAAGTGGATTCCTTTTACCGGGATATGAGTGCTTTTAAACAGGAAAGCTTAACACAATCTGCCATAAAAAACGTAACTGTATCAACTTCGATTCCTGGTGAACCGGTACCATGGAATGCTGGCGGTATCAAATTAACCACAGCCGACCAAAGCCAGGGTAAGCAATACCGTATCATTGGCAGCGACTATGATTACCTGGCAGCCTATGATCTAAAGCTTATAGCAGGGCGCAAATTCTCCAGAAGTTTTGGAGACGAGCCACATAGCGTAGTATTTAATAAAAAAGCGGTAGAGCAGCTTGGCTTTAACAAGCCCGAAGAAGCATTGGGAAAACGTATTGATTTTTGGGGACAGGTATATACGATTGTTGGCGTGGTTGATAATTTTCACCAACAATCATTGCGGGATGCCTATGATGCCATCATTTTTCGTTGTATTCCTGATGTAAGGGGCTATGTATCGGTAAAAATAAGCACAAGTAACTTGCCTAAAACTATTGCAGATCTCAAAAAAACGTGGTCATCATTTTTTCCTGGCGATCAGTTTGATTATTTTTTCCTGGATCAGCATTTTAATGATCAATACCAAACCGATCAGCGTTTTGGGCAGGTATTTGGCGTATTTACAGGCATCGCCATATTTGTAGCCTGTTTAGGCTTGTTTGGATTAGTATCTTATACCATTGTGCAACGTACCAAAGAGATCGGAATCCGCAAGGTTCTGGGAGCTACAGTGAACAGCATTTTAACATTGTTATACAAGGATTTCGCGGCGTTGGTGGTCATCTCTTTTGTGGTATCGGCTCCTTTGGCCTGGTATACTATCAACAAATGGCTGCAAACCTATGCGTTTAGAGTTGATATTGGTCCTTTCCTATTCCTTGTTCCGTTTTTGATTGTTATGGTGATCGCGTTTGCTACTGTGTCCTATCTGAGTATAAAAGCCGCTTTAACAAACCCGGTTAAGAGTTTAAAAACGGAGTAGCCATTTAATCTCTTATCAGCGATGATGGCGTGACACCCCTGGTAGGGGTTTGGGGAAGCAAGGATTTTGGGAGCAAAGAGTAAGGATTTTAGGAGTAAGGATAAAAAATGAGAGGTCATGCTGAATTTGTTTCAGCATCCCATAGGAAAGTTGACCTATGTTGTTGTACACCTTGCATGACTAAAAAGGAGGGCTGTCAGTCTGAGCTTGTCGAAGACTCGCGTATAAAGGGCCTGCCCAACATGCTTCGACAGGCTCAGCATGACAGCCTTTTGACCCTAAAACAACAAAGCCCGCGGTAAACCGCAGGCTTTGTGATATAAATTAAAATTGATTGATCAAAAATTAGATCTTGCCGATTTCCTGTACCAGGTCGATCAATTTGTTTGAATAACCCCATTCGTTATCGTACCATGATACAACTTTAACGAAGTTATCATTCAGGCCGATACCTGCTTTTGCATCAAAAATGGATGTACGTGCATCTCCTTTAAAGTCTTCAGATACAACTTCGTCTTCAGTGTAACCTAAAATACCTTTTAATTCGCCTTCAGAAGCAGCTTTCATAGCAGCTTTGATAGTTTCATAGGAAGCACCTTTTTTCAGACGTACAGTTAAGTCAACTACAGAAACGTCGGCCACAGGAACGCGGAATGACATGCCGGTTAATTTACCTTTTAACTGAGGTAAAACTAAACCAACCGCTTTAGCAGCACCTGTTGATGAAGGGATGATGTTTTGGTAAGCACCACGGCCACCTCTCCAGTCTTTTGCAGACGGGCCATCAACTGTTTTTTGAGTTGCAGTAACAGCATGTACAGTAGTCATCAAACCTTCTTCAATACCAAAGTTATCATCCAATACTTTAGCGATAGGAGCTAAACAGTTGGTAGTACATGAAGCGTTTGATACGATAGTTTGATCGGCTTTCAGTTCTTTATGGTTAACACCCATCACAAAAGTAGGGGTGTCATCTTTAGCTGGCGCGCTCATTACTACTTTTTTAGCACCGGCATCGATATGTTTTTGAGCAGTTTCTTGAGTTAAGAATAAGCCTGTTGATTCGATAACCACCTCGGCACCTACTTCATTCCATTTAAGGTTAGCAGGATCTTTTTCGGCAGTAACGCGGATAGTTTTACCGTTTACAACCAAATGTCCGCCTTCAACAGCAATAGTGCCTTTGAATTGACCGTGAGTTGAGTCGTATTTCAGCATGTAAGCCATGTAATCAGGCTCAACAAGGTCATTAATACCAACAACTTCAATGTCGGGTCTTTCAATTGCGGCTCTGAATGCCAGGCGTCCAATACGGCCGAAACCGTTAATTCCTATTTTCATGATTTTTTTAATTTTTATTAGAATAGTAGGTTAATAAATTATTTATAGGTTCTTTAATGATATTTGCTATTTGAAGGTTTGCTTCAGACGCAGCCTCATATAAATACTCCTGAAAGTTGGCAGCTACCGTGCCTGCAAAATGTATAGAGGCACCGGGATGTTGCTTTGATAAAGGTAGTAAATATGTTGAAATTAGCTTGCTAAAACCTTTTTTTATGACGTTTTGTAGATAGTGGTCGTTGTGGTTATCCTGGTAAAATTCGGTGAATGAGCTTAAAAATAAAGCGGGTTGTTTTTGCCTGTAAACCTTCTCCAGCAAAGTTTTTCTGTCCACATCATATTTGCTTACAAACTTTTTCTTGATGTTTGGCGGCAAGGTTTCATTCATATAGCCTTTGAGTAACTGCCGGCCCAGCCAGTTGCCGGATCCTTCATCGGCCAGGATATAGCCCAGGCCGTAATTGTTGTCCAGTACTTTTTTACCATCATACCAGGCCGCGTTTGAGCCGCTGCCGCAAATACTGATAATGCCGGGCGAGTTTTTACAACAGGCAATAGCCGCTGCTGTAATATCGTGCTCAACTACTACCTTGCCAAATTTAAAAAAGGCTGATAGCGCGTTGTGCACAATTTGCCGGCGTTCATCGGATGAGGCTCCAGCGCCAAAAAAATAGATACGTTTTATTTCTTCGGCGTGGTGTATCAGGTTAATATTTTTGTTGAGTAGCTGCAGGATATATTTCTCGTCGTTAAAATAGGGGTTGATACCATTGGTTTTAAACGAAGCAACAGTTCGGCCTTTATCGGCAAGGCGCCAATGTGCAAAATACGATCCGCTATATACAACTGCAATCATTAATTATATCGATAATATATCTGCCATTTCCAAAAGATCAGCCTCCAGCTTAAATTCATGATGGTTAAGGGCTTCTTCCAAACTGGTAAGCAGAATATGGTTGGCCTGCAAACCTACCATTTTTTGTGTTTCGCCCGCAATTAACGCATTTACAGCGGCATAGCCAAGTCGGCTACCCAAAATACGATCAAAACTTGATGGGCTGCCACCTCTTTGCAAGTGGCCTAATATAGTTACTTTAATATCGTAATCTTTAACTTCTTTTTGAACAGCTTTGGCTACATCGTATACACCGCCGTTTTTGTCGCCCTCGGCCACAATAACAATGCTTGATGATTTTTTGTTGGATGAACCATCCTTCAAATTCTTGATCAGATCTTCAATCGCGGTTTGTTTTTCCGGAAGAAGAATAGCCTCGGCACCACAGGAGATACCTGCACGCAGGGCTATAGCGCCAGAATCGCGACCCATTACTTCAATAAAAAATAAACGATCGTGGGCATCGGCTGTATCACGTATCTTATCAATAGCTTCAATAACGGTATTGGTAGCCGTATCAAACCCCAGAGTATAGGTGGAGCCGCACAGATCGTTATCAATGGTGCCCGGTACGCCCATAACGGCAATGTCCGGATACTTTTTTGAAAAACGCAGCGCGCCGGTAAATGTACCATCGCCGCCGATAACCACCAGGGCATCAATGCCGTGTTCTTTTAGGTGTTTATAGGCGGTGGCCATGCCTTCATCTTCTTTAAAAGGCAAACAACGGGCTGTTTTTAAAATAGTACCTCCCAAATTAAGTATGTTACTTACCGAACGTCTGTCCATATGGTACATGTCGTTCTCGATAAGTCCTTTGTAACCTTGCCTAACACCAACAACCTCAAGGCCATTATATAGTGCTGTTCTAACAACCGCCCGTATACAGGGATTCATGCCGGGAGCATCGCCGCCAGAGGTTAAAACCGCAATTTTTGAAATTTTCTGCATTTTTACATTACTTAGATTTGCGCTACGAAGATAGTGTGTGTAAATTACACCATTAAATTTTATTTGTTTTTTTTTGGATTCGCGATTAAGGTCATATATTTAACAATTAAACTTAAATCCCAGTACCGTTTTGGAAGTAATGCTACCCAAGTTTGATTCCGTATTCTCTATTGACTGCGTAATTTTTGGTTTTGAAGCCGGCGAACTTAAAATTTTGCTCATTGAACGTAACGAAGAGCCCTATAAAGATGAACTCGCGTTGCCTGGTTATATTGTAGAACAAGATGAAAGTATTGACGATGCTGCCGAGCGTATCTTATATGAGCTAACCGGTTTGCGCGATCTGCACATGCAGCAATTCCACACCTTTGGCGAAGTGAACAGACACCCTCAAGGGCGCGTTATCACTGTGGCTTACTATGCGCTGATTCGTATAAATGGTCAAAAAGAACTACGCCCGGTTACCCAGTATGCCAAAAAAGCTTTCTGGCACCCAGTCAATGAATTGCCCAAACTTGCGTTTGACCATAGTGAGATATTTAATACCGGATTTAACAAGATCCGCAGAAGGTTACATTATCAGCCGATAGCGTTTGAATTGCTGCCAGAAAAGTTTACATTGACCCAATTGCAATCGCTTTATGAGGCTGTTCTGAGCAAAAAACTGGATAAACGTAATTTCAGAAAGAAAATGCTGAGCTACGGGTTCTTGAAGGAGCTTGACGAAAAGCAAAAAGGTGTATCCTACCGTGCCGCCAAATTATACAAATTCGATAAACGTAAATACGGCAAAATATTCCAGGGCGAAATGAATATTGGATAAGTAGGAGAGAAAATCAAGAAATTAGAGTCAAGAATCAAGAGAGAAGGCGAAAACTTTAAATAAAAAACGAAAGGCCCGGAGATTAATTTCCGGGCCTTTTTTATCTTGATTCTTGACTCTTACATCTTGCCTTTTTTTACAAAGAGCTTGGAGCCAGTTCCAGGTGGTATTTTACCAGGTTATCTATAGGCGAGCGGATTATGCTTCCTACAACCATGCCGTTTTCGGTAGCTACTTCTTCCAAAACGTTCCTGAAGTTGTAACCAACTGAGCCGATACAGTTAAAAGTGTATTTTTGATAATCTGGGTAATGTGTTACCAGGTTACGGAAAAAGTCTTCAAATGAGGTACGTACCAGGTTACGTGAGTATTCGATGTGTACGTTGTTATCATAAACAAACTTGCTGAAGCTCGCGCAAAAACGATTTGCACGTGGCTGTGTATAAACCTGCTCGTTTATATCATCGGGTGTAAGCTTAAAGGTTTCCCAAAACAGGTTGCGTACCGGCTCTGGCATGTAACCACGCAGGTAATCAACCAATAATTTTTTGCCGATATAGCAACCACTACCTTCATCGCCCAAAATATAAGCGCCTGAGTCAATGTTGTTGATCACATCTTTACCATCATAGATACAGGTATTGGTACCGGTACCTAAAATGGCTGCAAAGCCTTCATTGTTACCCAACAGGGCGCGGGCCGCGGCAAGCAGGTCATGACCAATGTTCACCCTTGCTTTAGTGAATACAACCTTCATGGCTTCTTCAACAATTTTACGCATCTCGGGTGTTGAACAGCCGGCACCGTAATAATTTACTTCGGTTATTTCATCCTTCTCGAGGTCGGTTGGCAAACTTTCATTTAAAGATTGTATGATATATTCCGTACTTGAGAAATAAGGGTTATAACCCTCAGTGTTAAAATACACTTTTTTACCTTCTTCGGTAACCAGACACCAATTTGTTTTAGTTGAGCCACCGTCAGCAATTATGATCATAAATTAAGTTTTATTAAAAAAAATTGGGTTAAAAGTATGATTAACTTATTGTAAAAAAAACACTTTCCATTTTAAAAAACAAAAATTGCGATTTTCAAGTCAATAATGCTTTGTTTTTGCATAAATTATCACTCAAAAATACCTTAAATACCAATGTTGATACATGTTTTATCAAAAAACTGCTAATTATAACAAGTGTATGATTAACATGTAATTAAGGCGCCGGTAATTAAAATACTTAATTTGCAATTGTACGTAATGTTAAATTATTTAGCAACAAATAATGTCTACTCCTACTTAATTATCTGTTGCGTTTTACAACTACAAAAATGACAATGAATTGTTGGATGGTATATGGGTTATTTTAATGCCCGGGAGCTTTTCTTTTAGCCAGGTTGCCATAAATTCAGATCCCGGCTCTTCACTGGCGATATGACCCAGCACAATGAGTGATAACTTTTCACCTTTTGCTTGGGCATCGCGCACATATTCTGCGGTTTCCCATTCCTGTATCTCGCCGCATATTAGTGCGTCGGGTTTTTCTTTGCTCATGGCTTGTATCTGCCTTGTGCCGCCAGACGCGCCGGGCATTAATAGTATTTTCTGACAGTTTTGTTTCGGATCGCCAATATATCGCACCTTATCGATAAATAATTTCTGTTTCAAATGCCCAATTAATGAGCTTAAGGTAGTTGCCGGAAGCATCATTACGCTGGTGGCAGCCGGATTATAATAACCTTCCCAGTCAAGCTGTTTTAATAAGCCCATCCGTACTCCATCCGGATTAATACTGTGAATATAATCATGATTACGCCATACGGCTATGTTATGTTGTTTGAGCAGCTCGGCCTTATAACGGTAAACATCGTCATTGGCCAGCCAGGCGGTTTCGTCCTGATGATTATAAAAAGTAGGTTCATGAGCGATGATAAAGTTGGCTCCTAAAGCAATAGTCTTTCTTATCACTTCGATGGTAGCAAACATGGTAGTAACAATGCCGGTAACCTGAATATCGCGGCTGCCTGCTTTCAGGGTATCAACGGTATTGCTGATAGGGGCTCCCGGTACCTGGCTGATGAACATGTCCATAACCTCGCCAACGGTGACAGGCGCAGCGAAAAAGCTATCCGCATGACTTATTACCGGAGATGCCATTAAAGCGGCAACACCAGCCACTTTAGTAAAATTATAAATAAATTTTCGTCTGGACTGATCCTGATTTAAACGAAAGGGATAGTTTGGTGTGCTCATGATATTTGGTAATGGTGCAAATCAAATATAAAAATAGCCAAATGGTTTATGCGTAATATTTTTCCCGAAATTTTTCCCCATAGTCCATTGTTTTACTCATGTTAGGGTTAGTATCCAGTACTCAGTAAATCATATTTCATTGCCTCACGGTTAAATTGACTTTTTTCTTTAGTTAATTGGCAAACGGCATTTCAATTGCTTGGTTGGCAGCAAACTCACAATTATCTAATTACAGCATATTAAGAAAAAATTACACCTTCCCCTTATCATGAAACTAAAGTTAAAAAGCCTTCTCATTGTATTGGCGGGTATTGCGCTATTTTACACCGCCTGCAAAAAAGAAGTTAAACTAAATCCGAAAGCTGAGTCTCCCGTCACTGTGTCTAAAATCGACACTGTGGGTATTGCTACCAGCCAGATCATCAGAAATGTAACACAAACCCTGTCTGGGGCTTATGGGGGTGTGGACATCAATAAGGGGCTGATCCTGCCCGATTTTACTACCATCAGGCAATCAAAGCCACTCATCATAGGCCTTCCCAACTTATGCTCTTTTTTTCCAGATACGGTGGTAAATTATAAAACAGTTATTGGCGATACCATCACTTCACAAACCAGCGGGTTATTCAAATTTTATTTTAGCTGTAAAAGTGATACTATACGAATTCCAGATATGAAGCCCTATACTGTTTTCAGATTATTAAATGGATACGTAGCTTATGACTCCCTGGCAACAACCGGCCAAACACCAGGTGGCTTGTTTGTTCATAATATAAAAGCCTTTTATCAGGCAAATGCTATAGATTTTACTGCGCCCCTGGCTATTAATGGGAGCAGCAGCAAACTTATTTCTTTTAACGGAAGCATTAAATCATTTGTTGATACCGCCTCAAGTAAGAAAACACTGATCCCGTCATCTGTACATGCTTATTATACTTTGAAGGAGGTAAGTATTGATTTGGCGAAAAATAACGACATCGCCGGAGGAACTATAACTTTTGCGGCCGTGGGCGAAACAAATAGTATCAAGTGGTATTATGAAGGCCTTGTTACGTTTTTAGGCGATCATAAAGCAACTGTAACTATTAAAAATAAAACTTATAGTGTTGATTTGCTTACAGGTAAGGTAACCAAATCTTAGTTGTACAGTTTTGCGAAAAGAGAGCTTTGAGCGTAATTTACGCTTAAAGCATAACAGAATTCAAAAATTTGATTGATATTTTCGTATAATTTTGCATCTTTGCACCGCGAAAAACTCGCGATGGTCCCATAGCTCAGCTGGATAGAGCAACTGATTTCTAATCAGTAGGTCTCAGGTTCGAATCCTGATGGGATCACAGTTTAAGCTAAAAGCCTTCAGTCGTAAGATTGAAGGCTTTTTTGTTGGATAAATCTTCCCGGTTTCAAAGCTGAAAAGACTTTGATTCGGGTTTAAATGTGAGTTCAGTATATGGTAGGTGTTATCCCGCACTACCTTTTGTTTATTAAATGTAGCTTATTATTAGCTTATATGGTATTGTGATACGGTGATAGCATAGCACTGAATACAGGCTAAATCGCTTCAGCGCGTCTGGAAGTGATAACCGGCTTTGTGTTTTAATCGCTGTTTAAATGGCTAAAGTATAAAGAACTATTTTTCACTTTCTAAAAATCTCCACTCCTTAAAAGGTACGTTCAATACCGATCTGTATTCCTGGTCATTAATCAGCTCCAGTACTTCATCCAGTAAGTGTTCCAGTTGCCAGCAGCATTCGCTGTACTTATTCTCAGGGGCATAGCCATGCTGCTTCCATATTAAGCGTTGTAGTTTAAGTCTATCATTTAAAAGGCCTATCAGTGTAGCCATTAATTGAATTGTCATTGCATTGGGCCTTTCCGCTCTCTGTAGCACTGTAGAATGCTCGCTTTATTTGCGCAGTCCCCGATAAGATGATCTGTTTTATTTTTAAAATTTTGTTGTATAAATGCTGTATTAATTATGGTATTGTGTTGTTTTTTGCTATAGCCGTATTCTTTAAAGAATCGTATCCCTGTCCATCTGCTTCTACCTATACAATGTCGCTTCTTATAAGTCGGAATGATAATCTTGATATACTTAAAGAGCATCTGTAATTTTAATTCAGTTAGTATTTCTTTTGCGGGCATAATATTAAAGTGTTATTTATGTGTGGTTATAGTGTGGTATTTGTGTGGTAAATATGTGGTATTTATTTTGATAATAAAACACTTTTTGAAGAAAAAATGCAACACTTTGTAAGATACATTTGTTTCATGCCTCATAAGGGAGAAATATTAGAAAGAGCAGTTAGGAAAACTGCTATCAGCATATCTGAATTAGCCCGTAAAGTGGACTATGATAGAGGTACTATATACCGGCATTTTAAGGATGAGGACTTAGAGGATTCAATCATTTTAAAATATTCTAAAGCATTAAAAAATGATTTTAGGAAAGAGTTTCCACAACTCCCTTTCTATGGTAATTTACTACAGGAGCCATTAAATGAATACCGCGCCTTAACGTTATCGGAGGCATTGCAAGAGGCTGATATGTGGAAGGAAAAGTATATAAGCCTACTGGAGCAATACAATAATTTGCTTAAAAAAATGGTAGATGAGGATAAATAAACCCGAATGCGTACTATTGCGAATCATTGTTGTTCTGCAGGAGTGTTAGAGCAACTTTATAAGCCGTTTTTTTCTCCCAGCGTGCTATTAACCAAGTAATAAAGCTTAATGTAAAAATGTCGTTATTGCCCACCTCATCAAGTAGTCTAAAAACTGTCTTTCTATAAACCTCGTCAAAAACTACATCGGGCTTTAGCAGGTACTTTTCAACTAGTTTCAGAAACAATAGTACGTGGTCTTCCGAAGTTTTTAGCAGATACTTCTTATATCGCCGCCGGAAGCTGTTTAACCTGGACATGGCAAGCTCGGTGTTGGAGAATTGCGCATGGATTAAAATTTCCATTAAATTTTTTCTAATAGTCCATAACATGCCCATTTTCTTTTCGTACCAGGCATCAGTACGGGTTAATAAAGTCAACTGTTTCAAGCTTCTCTGGTCATTACACAAGGCTAAAAACATAACTATGCATATTCGTAAATCCTCTATATCTTCTGGTTTAGACCTATGCTTTGTATTGGAAAGCGATTCCTGTAATAGCAAGATCGCATCGTTAGCAAAATCTGTAAAGAAAAGGTTGAGCGCCTTGAGTAACTGATAACGTAAATAAAACAGCGCATAATAGCGATTATCCGTCAACATTAAGTCTATCATTTCCTGAAGATAAGATGTACTTCCGGCGAAATTCTTTCGCCGCAGATGGAAGTTAGCTAAAAAGTACAAGATGGATATATGATAAAAAAGATACGATTGTTTTTTATGCACCTGACCCTGCATAAATTGATTCGTTCGATTGATATAATGCTCTATCAATCCATAATTCTGTTGTATCGCTGCATATTCATTCGCGATGAAAAGGATTTGATAGATGGACTTATAGGTCATCAGGTCCTGCGCAGAAATTTTGTATTTCCGGATCGTTGTTAACATCAAAGTTGTCAAATTAACGATCTTGCCTTTCAGCTGTATTTCCTGCAGCTCCTGCCTTAAAAAGGCATAGGCCATATTGAGCTTAGCTTCACGTTGCATAAGCAACTGGTTCTGCATAAAGCGCGTAGTTAAAGCTTCGAGATCTTCAGTTCCCGGTAGATGGGCATACTGCAGCTTTAAAAGTAACAGCTCATTCAATAAATTGAACTGTTCCAAATCTTCAGCCAGCCGTTCAGCTTTATCCAAACACTTGAACGCTACCTTCACTACGTCATTTTCCAATAAAAAACGCCCCACTACCACCAAACGCAATGCGTCGTACGTATCAGAATGGCTGCTTTCAAAAGTTTTCTGCGATAAAAATAGCAGCAAATTGTCCTGCAGTCTTTTGCGCAGCGCATGGTAGGCATTATTATTTTTCTCCGAATTGTATAACTTGTTTAAACCAATGATATCGTCAGTTTCTATCAAATCAAGTAACTGTAAATTTTTTACATCAGTCCTTTTATTTTTTCTTTTCAAAAACTGTTTAAATAGCTTTTTATCGTTACTATTGAGCAGATTGATCAACTCTGAAAGTGAATCCATATACTTGTATTAATGCATGTAAAGGTATAATAATTGTAAAATTATATCGTCAGTAATTTTCGAATTATGATTTTTTAAGATCCGCTTTATGCCCCACATTTGCTTCCATATTAATCAATAAAACAAATAAATATGGAACCGCTACAAAACAAAACAGAAGAAAATTTATCCACCGGAAAATATGGTGAAAAAGTTAGAAGCCCGTTTAAACCAACCGGCGCATTTATAGGCGCCTCCTGGTTTGCCCTATTAACAGGAGTGGTGGGATATTGCATTGGCTTATGGAATGCAACTATGGAGCTGAATGAAAAAGGCTATTATTTCACCATTTTATTATTTGGTTTATTCGCAGTGATCTCCGTACAAAAAAGCGTAAGGGACAGGTCTGAAGGACTTGCCGTAACAGACCTTTACTATGGCTTGAGCTGGTTTGCCACTATCGCTGCAATGATTTTATTAACGATTGGCCTGTGGAATGCCGGTCTCGCCCGAAGTGAAAAAGGTTTTTACGCCATGTCATTCTGCTTAAGCATGTTTTCGGCCATTGCCGTACAAAAAAATACCCGCGACGCAAAGATGTTTGAGGGTAAAGAGCTGTAACGTAGCGGTTGCCACCCCCGCAGTGCCTTGCCTGGCAAGCCTGCGGGGTTTATTTAAGCGCGTTATTAATTGCGGCTATTATTTTACATTACCTATAACCTGGCCCTGGAATAATCTACCAGGGATCACAGAAGTCGTTTTACTTTGGTAAGGCGGCTTTTTTGTTTTCATACACAAGCTGATTTCTTTATTTTAGATCCCTATGAAAACTTTAAACGAATTTAAAGAATCATTAAATTCAGAACTGCCCATCGGCGGGCTCTCTATACAGTTGAAAAGCCTTTGGTATGATGGCAAAGGCGATTGGTATAAGGCACATGCCCAGGTTGACCAACTCAACGACCAGGCTTCAGCATGGGTTCATGCTTACCTGCACCGTAAAGAAGGGGATATTTGGAATGCCGATTACTGGTATGGCAAAGCAAAACAAATTCGCCCAAACCTGTCTTTAGAGGAGGAGTGGGAGCAGTTAGTATTAAGATTTCTTTGATTGAATAAATTGCACTTCACACGTTACCTGTTGAACAGGAATGTACAATTATAAACCATGAACAAAATCAAATTCTTAAGCCTGGCTCTGGTTGCTTTAACCGGAACTTTGTTTGCCCAGGAGAAGGTAGTGCCAACACCCCAATGGCGGCCCGTATATCATTTTACGCCGTCAACCAACTGGACAAATGATCCAAATGGATTGATATTCCTGAACGGGGAATTTAATTTGTATTATCAGCATAATCCCTTTGAAAATAAATGGGGGCACATGAGCTGGGGCCACGCTACCAGTAAGGATCTGATAAGCTGGAAGCACTTTCCGGTTGCCATTCCAGAGATAGTGACCAAAGATACTACCACTTGGATCTATTCGGGATCGGCGGTGCTGGATAAAAATAATACGAGTGGGTTCGGTAAAAACGGCAAGCCACCATTGGTTGCTATTTTTACGGCCGATCAGCCAAAACAGAAAAAAGAATCGCAATTTATTGCTTATAGTAACGATGGCGGCCTAAGTTACAAGCAATATGCAAAAAATCCGGTTATTGATTTGAACATGCGCGACTTTCGCGATCCTAATGTTTTCTGGTATGCGCCAACTAAACAATGGATAATGACCGTAGCGATGGTTGATGACCATATGGTGCGTTTTTATGGTTCAAAAAATTTAAGGGAATGGACTAAACTAAGTGATTTTGGGCCAGCGGGTTTTACAAAAAATGGATGGGAGTGCCCTTCACTATTACCATTGGTAGTTGATGATAACCCTGCTCATATCAAATGGGTGCTTTTGGTATCATCAGGGGGCGAACATGGCCCATTGATGCAATATTTTGTAGGCGATTTTGACGGGACAACTTTTAAAAGTGTTAATGATAACCATAAAGTGTTAACTGTAGACTATGGTGATGCCTTTTACGCTGCAATAGCCTGGCGGGATGCTCCACAGAATAAAAAAGTACTTTTAGGCTGGCTCCAGAATGGCAGACCGGAAACCTATCCCTGGAAAGGGCAAATGTCTATCCCCCGCGATCTTTCCTTAAAAACTACCAGCGAAGGATTGGTGTTGAATCAATCTCCATCGGTATTTGTGAACAGGTCTTTGTCAAAGTATACAAAGGGTCTTGCAATCGAAAAAAAGAACATCAGTATAAATAGCCCGGGCTTGGCGCTACACAATGGAGGAAACGCGTATTGGATAAATGCTGAATTTAATATTAAAAACAGTAAAAAGATAGGATTTAATATAGCGGAAAAGGCGGGTACCGATAAAAAGATATTGGTGGGCTATGATGCCGAAAAGCAGCAGCTTTTTATAAACTGCACGGGATCAGAAGAAAACAATAAATCGCCAGAAAATCTGATCCAAACCGCTCCAATGAAGGCGGTCAACGGAGTGGTGAGGATTAAGGTATTACTTGATCAATCGTCACTTGAAGTGTTTGGTAATGATGGAGAAAAGGTTATTTCGACCATGGTGTATCCGGATAAAGATGCTCAAAGTTTATCTCTGTTTTCGGATGGAGAGACGGTACTTAAATATTTAAAGGTTAGTTTTTTTAACTAATATCTCCCTTAAGTTAGTAGCCAATCATAATGGAATATTATGGAGGGCCTTAACCCGGTAATGATACATCGTTACCGGGTTTTGTTATAGTTTATAGCGTAATTTAGCCTATTCATAGGGCTTTTATCATCATCTGCCAGCTTATCATTTCCTTATTTTTTACGAAAATATTAGTTTATATATTGAATATTATTTAATCTGAAGTTAAGTATTTTTCATATATTCCCAGATGTTTTAGCCAACGACAAGAATGAGCATTGGGAATAAGGGGCGGAGGAATTGATTTTTTGTACAAGCTAACATCATAGCATTCATGACCAATAGACCTTGATATGATAAACTGTATTGTATTAGATGATGATCCGGCTGTCCTGTTTTCCTTAAAACTCTATGTTGAACAAACGCCCTTCCTGCATTTAGTTGCTGCTCACTCAAATCCTTTAGATGCACTGAAAACGTTGCAAACGGCTGATGTACAGCTAATCTTTATAGATATTTTTTTACCCGAGATCAATGGACTTGAATTGTCGCGGATGATCACCTCGTTTATTGATCCGGTACCGCTTATCGTGTTTGTAACCGCCTATGAGAATTACGCTATGGACGGTTACAAAGTAAATGCGCTGGATTATTTAATGAAACCTATTTTTTATGAGAGTTTTTTGGCGACTGCCTGCCGGGCTAAAGAGCGGTTGGAAAATAGAACACGGGTTTATAACGATAGAGACTACTTGTTTTTACGGGTAGAATATGAGTTGCAGAAAGTATATCTTAAAAATATTCTTTACCTGGAGAGCTTCAAAGATTATGTAAAGATATTTACCAACTATCAGGACACCTTTATCAAATCACTCACAACAATGAAAAGCCTGGCCGAGAAATTGCCGGCAGATTCTTTTGTTCGCATTCACCGCTCTTTCATAATATCTGTAGATAAAATTGATAGTATAACCAAAACGTCGGTCCGGATCAGGAATATGGTTATTATGGTGAGCGAACAATATAAGGCCGATTTTAGAAAGATCACGGGCCGGTGGTTTTAAAGACTACCATAAGCCGTTTGTTTTTAACGGCTGTATCTGCCTTTCTGTCGATGAAGAATCAGTGAGTGTCGAAAGTTAAAAACAAACCATCTGATGTGCTAATTTTAGTATTAGATATCAACCAGGATGCTACTTTCAGAGGAGGCGGTGTTGTTAAAATCGGGTCGGTATTTATCACTGAATGACGCAAAGTGCCACGAAGTAAATAGCCTATTACACGTTTTAACCCCAGGCCTATATGATGGAACTTTTACACTCTTATCACTTTCTATACAATGTGTTAATACTGCTTGTATCCACTCTTATAACCAGGTTAACCATCCCGTCCATATTACATGTGGCGCGGGCACGTCATTTATATGATGATGTGGGTCATTTTCGTAAACAACATGATCACGGCATTCCGCGCCTGGGAGGAGTGGCCATGTTTGTGAGCTTTATAATCACCATGCTATTGTTTAGTATTGTTGACAAGGCTCTGCCCATCAGTTACTTGCTGATAGCCTGCATCATTTTATTTGCCATGGGCTTAAAGGACGATCTTTCGG